>ENA-OPCN01000066-OPCN01000066.1-human-gut-metagenome-genome-assembly--contig:-NODE-66-length-94677-cov-11.867938_pt1 | contig 94677 bp, 90 predicted proteins | sample MGYA00241567_ERZ501485 | MGnify/ENA primary metagenome ERZ501485 (study PRJEB25962, sample SAMEA2042579) | human gut metagenome | biome: human gut; feature: human-associated habitat; material: faeces...
ATATATCTCCAAAATTAATGATATATGTGATTTTATTTATGTCAATAGTTCTTATGATATCTTTACTAATATCTTCATCAAGAAATTTAAGGAAAAGTCCAAAAGAATTATTGATTGATACAAAATAGTAAAAACTTTGTAGAAAAAATGGAATTGTGACACCACTGGTGTCACAATTCGGAAGGTGGAATATTTGTATGGGTAATGATTTGATATCAGCAGCTGGATTAATTCATATAATTGAAGAATCACGACAAAGTGCATTAAAGAAAGTGAATGAAGAGCTTATCAAAATGTATTGGAAAGTTGGTGAGTTTTTTAAGTAAGGAAACGGAACGGGCTTCGTATGGTGATGCATGCTGTGCTTGGATTTGTATTAGGCGAAGAAGTAGGTAAAATAGCAGGTTGGCATTAATATATAATTATAGAGGGTTGCGATGATAAAACAAGAAGATTTGATTAACAATAGAGTTGATTATAAATTTGGTAATAAAATAGCTTCAATAGTTGAAAGTCACAATTTTGTGCTACCTGTATGGGCAGAATATTGTTCTAAACAAAAAAGCGAATATAGACTTATAACAGTTGATTATCATATGGACACACGACCTATATTTTCACAATATGCATATAAGGCGTGCAATGGTGATATAGCAAAAGTGAATGAATATAGTATCCAACGGGAAATATATAATAAATATATTATACATAAGTATGATTCTAATATGATTGAAGAAATGACTAGAAAATATGTTTATCACGATGAACATATTTTAGTTGGTTATAATATGGGGTATTTATCGGATTTCTTTTGTATTTGTAAGGATAAACAAGATTTTAGCGAAAGATATAGACATTATTTTGTAATTGGACTAGATTCAGAAATTGATATATTTTATAACGAAGCCATGAAAGAAAAATACATATTAGATATAGATTTGGATTTTTTTAATTCTAATAAAGATTATGATGAAAATAGAGAAATGCTGATGAATTTAATAAAAAATACAGATATTATTACGATAGCCAGAGAACATAGTTACTTTGATTATCTTCGGCATAACACTGAGTGGACGAATGACATTGCATTAATGAAGATTATTAAGCTTATTAAAGAGGTAACATATGATTGAACTGTGGCATGTAACATTTGAAGAAAAAGGGATACAGGCGGTACTAAGACCTAAAGTGCCTGATTGTTCAATTATAGGGGAAAATGTATCAACATCTCGTATTAGTTTGGCACCAACTGTTAATGAGTGTATAAGAGGTTTGGGACAGGAAGCTGCTTTTACTATGTGTAAAAAGAGGATATGTGCCTATAAAATTGTGGTTAATGAGAATGACGCTTGCCTGTATAATTATGAATATTTGTATAGAAATAATTTGGTGGGCGATGCATTGTTGACACATGAATATTGGTATATGAAACCAATCTTTCCTAAGGAAGTACTAATATATGAAGTACAGTGTCTTGGAACAAAGAGATATACAATAGTTGAAAATAAGCAAAGCGATAGATTACGAAAAATATTATGTGAAATTGATTCCGATAGGAACATACCTGAAGATTTGAGCCCCTTTGAAATAGTAAATTATTTATTGGATGAACAGACTGCAACAAGAGTAAAAGCCGAATTAAATCATAAAGTGTATGATTATAAGGAGGGTGAACAAAAGTATATGCTATACAAGCATATATGGGCAGAAGATCCTCAAATGTATCATATGGAGAATGATTATTACGAGGCAAATTATATTGAAAATACAAAACTTAAAAAGATTGGAATTTGTCAGGATTTATTCATAATTGATGAGATTTTTTCAAAAAGAGAACTTGTAAAAGTGTGTAATTCAGGAGAATTTATGCTTTCAACATGGAAAATTGTAGATGATAAGTATATAGGCAATTGTGATTGTCATTTGTTTTTGATAACAGATGCAAATAAAATTCCTATAGGAATTTTATATTATTATGAACATAATGATAGAGTACATATTTCTGCATTTGAAGTGGCAAACTCGGTTCGTGGAATTGGTTTAGGAACAGCTATAATGAAGTTGATATTAAGAAAAAATCAAATAGATGTAAATAAAATTATACTGGAACCATTGAATAGGGAATCAGAAAGATTTTGGAATAAACTTGGAGTTAAGTGTTCTTTGTATTAGGATTTATATTGATAAATTAGAGGAGGATAAGTACATGGAACGAGTAGAAAAGTTTTTAAAAGAAGCAGAGACATATTATTTAGCAACAGTAGAAGGCGACCAGCCAAGAGTAAGACCTTTTGGAACAGCCCATATTTTTGAGGGGAAGTTGTATATCCAGACAGGTAAGGTTAAGGATGTTTCAAAACAGATTCACACTAATCCGAAGGTAGAAATCTGTGCTTTTAAGAATGGTGAGTGGCTCCGTGTAGCTGGTGAGCTTGTAGAAGATGACCGCAGGGAAGCAAGACAGTCTATGCTTGATTATTATCCTTCATTACAGAATATGTATTCTGCAGATGATGGTAATACAGAGGTATTCTATTTTAAAAATGCAACAGCTACATTCTCATCATTTACTCATGAGCCGGAAGTAGTGAAATTCTAATGACAAAAGAAGAATGGTATAAGCAACTGTTTGAGAGACTGGCTAATTCCAATTCCGTAGCAGTTTTCATTTGAAGCAGAAAGATATAGATTACATAAAAGAAAAGGGAATGGATACTATTCGGCAACATGCAAAGGATTTTATTGCCAAGAGAGAAGCACCGGCAGTAATTCCTAACGATGGTAAACAGACACCGATGAAGGGACATCCTGTATTTATAGCACAACACGCAACTGCTACATGTTGAAGGGAGTGTATTAGGAAATGGCATAAGATGCAGCCTGGAAGAGAATTGAGTGAAGTGCAGCAGGATTATCTCGTAGATGTAATTATGACATGGATACAGAAAGATATGGATAAGCATGAGATTAAAGGACATTTTGATCATCGTAGATGATATAGAAGAATCTGTCAGATTCTATAAGGATTTATTCGGACTACAGGTCATTTTGAAACAAGAAGGTAATGTAATAATGTCCGAGGGACTTGTATTGCAGGATGTTAATGTATGGTATGACAGTACCCAAATACCTACAACACCTCATAACAATATGACAGAGCTGTACTTTGAAGAAAATGATATGGAAGGTTTCATCAGGAAACTTGAATCCTATGATTTCTGTTTGAATTATGTTACTGAACTGACTGAACTTTAAGGTGGACAGAAGCTTGTAAGATTTTATGATCCAAGTGGAAACCTCATCGAGGTAAGGAATCCGATAAATAATTACTATCATAGTGAAAATGATTAGCAACGAGAACTTATCGTATTTTTTGTTATACAGATTGAATAAAGTAAATTGTGCAGACCGTCTGCACAATTTGGATTAGGATTTAAGAGAATATGCAGATATTTGTAGATGCAGATGCATGTCCGGTAGTGGACATTGTAGAGGCGATTGCTGAAAAATATAATATTCCAGCCACATTGCTGTGTGACACGAACCATGTATTATAATCAGATTACAGTAAAGTAATTGTGGTTGGAGCTGGGGCTGATGCGGTAGATTATAAGCTGATCAGCATCTGTCATAAGGGAGATATTGTGGTGTCTTAGGATTATGGTGTTGCCGCAATGGCACTTGGTAAGGGTGCATATGCAATTCATCAGTCTGGTAAATGGTACACAGATGAGAATATTGACCGCATGTTGATGGAGAGGCACTTGAACAAGAAAGCCAGACGAGGTTCTTCCAAGAATCATATTAAGAGACCGAAGAATCGGACAAGCGAAGATGATGAGAGATTTGCACTGTCATTTGAGAAGCTTGTGTTGATGGCACAAGCGAAGGAAGGTGAGCAAAATGGGACTGTTTAAGAAGAAAAGCGTGTTGCAGTCTTATGACAAGGAAAATAAGAAGCCTGTAATCAAAGCCAGCATTTGTAGTGGCGAGCAGGTTGCAGGATTTAAGGATATACATACAGGTAATATAGAAGAGGTTATGCTGATAAAGAGTTCAGCAGATCTTGAAAAATTTAAGTCTATGTATGGAATAGATGAAGAAATAGCAAAGGAATACTGATATGAATATACAGATATTTGGAACTAAGAAATGTAACGATACGAAGAAAGCAGAGCGTTTTTTCAAAGAGCGTGGCATCAAGTTTCAGTTTATAGATATGAAGGAAAAAGGCATGAGCAAAGGAGAATTTAACTCTGTTGCTCAGGTCAATGGCGGTCTGGACAATATGATTAACTGGGACGGAAAAGATAAAGACCTGCTTGCACTCATTAAATATACTGCTGATGATGACAAGCTGGAAAAAGTGCTTGAGAATTCACAGGTAATCAAAACTCCTGTAGTAAGAAACGGAAAGCAGTCTACACTTGGATATCAGCCGGATGTCTGGAAAGGATGGAACTAATGGTAAAGAAAATAGTAAGAGATCCATTGTTTCTTGCACAGAAATCAGTGGATGCGACAGAAGCAGATAAGCAGGTGGTAACAGATTTGATAGACACACTGCGAGCCAATCTTGACCATTGCGTTGGAATGGCTGCAAATATTATAGGTGTTAAGAAGAATATTATTGTTGTGGCAGCAGGACCATTTCAGTTTGCCATGATTAATCCAGTGATTACAAAGAAATCCAGAGCATATCAGACTGAGGAAGGATGTCTTTCATTGGAAGGGGTTCGTCCTTGCAACAGATATCAGGAGATAGAGGTGGATTATCTTGACCAGAGCTTTAAGAAGCAGCATGGGAAATATTCCGGCTGGACGGCACAGATAATACAGCATGAGATTGATCATTGTAATGGTATAGTAATATAAAGTATGGGTAGGTAGCTTCCTAAAATTGCGAGAGGAATATTTTAATGAGCAAAGCAGATAGAAGTTATAAAGATTTAAAACAAAAACAGAAAAGAAAGAGGTCAGTATTGTGGAAGAAATATTTTAAATACAATATTGTCTGGTTTGTTATTGAGTATAAGCTGAAAATGTTATATAGTAATTATTACAAATTATGAAACAAATCGGAGGTACATATGATACGTGTTTTTTCAACGCATAATATAAGAGAATGTAAAGAACTTACCGGACGGATATGGAATCTCAGGCTGCTTAACGGTACCGACGATGGGAAGAACTATTCTGTATTCACACCATGCTGCTGGGAGTCAATTCCGGATCTGGCTGCATACCGTGGAAAAGGAGAGTTTTCAACATCTTTTTATGCCGGAGGAAATATAAGGCTGGAATTCAAGGGAGTCAGTCACACAGCAATAGTGTATGTTGATGACTGCGAGGTTGTAACACATTACAATGCATATACCGGATTTGATGTGATATTGAAAGGCCTGGACGAAGGGATACATACTCTTACAGTTGTGGCGGATAACAGTTTTTCAGAACAGAGTGCATTACATATTCCGAATGATTATAAGTCATATGGCGGTGTGACAAGACCTGTGGTTCTTGAGAAGCTTAATGATTTATATATAAGGCAGATGCATGTGAGGACAGAGAATGACGGAACCGGCAGATGGATGGCACATGTTGAGATTAAGGTACAGAATCTGTCGGACAGAAAACAGGCTGCAGAACTTTTTATAAGTATAGATAAGGATAAAGAAAAGATTGTCGGATGTGAAAATGAAATAAGCATTGAGGCAGGACAGGAAATCACGATTGTACGCGATTTGAGTTGCCATGGAGTTTCGGAGTGGACACAATCAAGTCCGGAATTATATATGATTAATGCAGAACTATATGTTAATGGCAAAGCTGAAGACGACCTGACGGATCGATTTGGATTTCGTGAAATAGTTGTTGAAGGCAGTAAAATTCTGCTAAACGGTAAGCCGGTACGAATTAAGGGCGTCTGTCGCCACGAGGACCATCCGCAATATGGTTGTGCACTTCCGTGCGAGGCCATGGCTTATGATTTGACCCTGATTAAAGATCTTGGTGCCAATTCCGTGAGAACAACGCATTATCCGAATGATGAGCGTTTCCTTGACATGTGTGATGAAATGGGAATACTTGTATGGGAAGAGAATCATGCCAGGGGTCTTAATGAAGAGGCGATGATGAATCCTTTTTTTGAACCTCAGGCAGAGCAGGTAATAACCGAGATGATAGAAAGCCATTACAATCATCCGTGTATCTATATATGGGGTATTCTTAATGAGTGTGCCAGCGAGAGTGAGTATGGTCGTAAATGTTATGCAGCTCAGTTTGAACTGATAAGAAAAATGGACACGACAAGACCATGTTCTTTTGCAAGCTGCAGAATCAAGAATGATATATGCCTTGATTTACCGGATGTTGTATCGTTTAACATATATCCGCAGTGGTATCTGGACATACCGGTAAAAGAATATCTTGATGATTTATACGAATGGATACAGGACGATACACCGGGAACCGGAAAGCCGTTTCTAATAACTGAGACCGGTGCGGGGGGACTGTATGGATACCGTAATCCGGAACACTCCAAATGGACAGAAGAATATCAGGCATATGCCTTGGAGAAACAGCTCACTTCCATATTGGCAAATAGCGAGTGTATGGGAGTATATATATGGCAGTTTTGTGACAACAGAGTTTCTGAAGAATGTTTTGCCGGCAGACCAAGAACAATGAATAATAAGGGGATTGTGGATGAATTCAGAAGGCACAAACTAAGCTATGATGTTGTAAAGAGGATATACCAATCTGACATATAATATATCAAACATAGCATGCGCTAACATCAACAGAACCCAACTCGCCGCTCAACGATGTGGACCGCGTTGGGTCTTTTGATTTTTATTAAATGGTAAACCACTCCATTATTCATCGTCACTATCTTCAAAAGTAAAGATGTCTTCCACTGTAGCATCAAAGATTTTGGCTATATCCATAGCAAGTTTTAATGAAGGATTATACTTGCCGTTTTCGAGATTGCCAATAGTTTCGCGCCGGACATCCACAAGCTTTGCAAGCTCGGCCTGCTGCATATTGTGTTCTTTGCGGAGTTCGTGAATTCGGGTCTTTAATATTGGCATTAGCAGCCCTCCTTTTCATACTTCAGGAAAAGTAATCCCGAAATTATAAGGGAGGCAGCAATCAAAAATCCATATGTTTGGTAAAAAGGAATTGAAACGAAGCTGGAAACAATTCCTGCTACCATAATATAACATAATATGGAATCAACAATGTGCGTCCTCTTTATTACCCTCGTAAAATGGTAGTCTGGATTGTAGAGATGGAAAAATGGTTAACATCTCCACGCATAGCAAAGATTAAAGAGAATAATAAAAACGAGGAGGCACAAAAATGAAAGATGAAATGTATTTTACAATAACAGGATGCAGCCATTATTTTGGCAATGCTTTTATGGAAAAAGGAATGAAAGTGAAGCTTGAAAAAGAGCCCGATAATGAGTATGACAAGGAAGCAATCATGGTAAAGGTAAAAGGGCTTGGTAAAATAGGATATGTTGCTAACAGTCCATTTACTGTTAAGGGTGAGTCCATGAGCGCAGGCAGGCTGTATGACAAGATTGGAGATAAGGCGAAGGGGAAAGTCACGTTTGTAATTGATGGCGGAGCAGTGTGCAGGATTACGGAGACAGAGTCTGATAAACAATTAAAGGAAGCGGTGATTGAGGACCAATGATTTATATTACCGGAGACACTCACGGGAGCTTTGAGAGAGTTGAAAGCTTTTGCGAAAGGATGAAAACAAAAAGAGATGATATTCTGATTATACTTGGTGATGCCGGAATAAACTTCAGCGGACTCAGATATGACAGATTAAAGAAAGAATTACTTGAAGAATTACCAATTACAATATTTGCAATCCATGGTAATCATGAGCAAAGACCTTATACCATCGAATCTTATAAGGAAAGAGAATGGAATGGCGGTATAGTGTACTATGAGGAAGATTTTCCAAGCATATTATTTGCTAAAGATGGAGAAATATTTAACCTTGGAGGATTTCAAACGATTGTAATGGGAGGAGCATACAGCATTGATAAGACATACCGTCTTGCATATGGTTATGGCTGGTGGGAAGATGAGCAGCCATCGGATGAAATAAAAAGGTATGTTGAAAATCAGCTGGATAGTGTAAAATGGAACATAGATGTGGTGCTTAGTCATACCACACCATTGAAGTATGAACCTGTTGAAGTTTTTATGACTGGTGTTGACCAGAGCAAAGTGGATAAGACAACCGAAATCTGGCTTGATAAAATTGAAAATAGGCTTTCATATAAGAAATGGTATTGCGGTCATTATCATACAGAGAAGAAGATAGATAATCTTGAGATTATGTTTGAAAACTTCGATGAATTTCTGCTATAATTTAATCAGAATATGAAATAGCAGGAAGCAGGTTACATATGCCTTTTGAAATAGTACGAAATGATATTGTAAATATGCAGGTAGATGCGGTGGTGAACACTGCCAATCCTAACCCTGTCATCGGCTCCGGCGTTGACAGTGGAATACATAAAAAAGCCGGACATGAGCTGCTTTTGGCAAGACAGCAAATCGGCTGCATAGATTTCGGAAATGCGGTTATCACACCGGGATTTAATTTGGATGCCAAGTATGTTATCCACACCGTAGGACCTGTTTGGAAAGATGGCAGCCACGGAGAAGAGCAGATTTTATCTTCGTGTTACAGAAAGTCACTGGCGTTGGCTAAAGAGCATGAGTGCGAATCCATTGCCTTTCCCTTGCTTGCTACGGGCAATTATGGATTTCCCAAACCGCTTGCCCTGCAGATAGCGGTTCGTGAAATCAGCACCTTCCTTTTGGAAAATGAAATGCAGATTTATCTGGTTGTGTTTGACAAAGAAGCCTTCGCCCTTTCGGAAAAATTGTTCAGATCCGTCAGCGGTTACATTGACGAAAACTATATCCGTAGCAAAATGCTTGACGAATATGGAGCGGAAAGTATGTATGGTTCTCGTCTTGAAATAAGGCGTACAAGAGAACTGCTGACACGAAGTAACCGAATCTGTGAAGATATCTGCCTGTCACAGGCAATTGAAGAAGGTGATGAGAAATCAATCGGTGCAGCATTGCCGATGGATTCGGATGATTGGGGACAGCTGCTCCAAAATCTGGATGCAGGTTTTTCTGAAACACTTCTGCAGCTTATTGACCGTACCGGAAAGAAAGACTCCGAAATATACAAAAAAGCAAATGTAGATAGAAAGCTGTTCTCAAAGATTCGAAATAATATGGATTACAAGCCATCCAAGGCAACGGCACTGGCTTTTGCCTTTGCACTGGAATTGGATGTTGATGAAACAAAAGATTTTATTGGCAGAGCAGGGTATGCCATCTCCCACAGCAGCAAGTTTGATGTGATAGTGGAGTATTTTCTGGTGAACCATAATTACAATGTGTTTGAATTGAACGAAGTTCTTTTCGCTTTTGACCAGCCACTTATCGGCGCATAAAAATGTCGCATATCATGCGACCATTCATTCTCCTGTTTTCTTATAATGAAATCACAATAAGAACAGGAGGATTTTAAAATGACAGAACTTGTATTTATCTTAGACCGCAGTGGTTCCATGTCGGGACTGGAAAAGGACACTATCGGAGGTTTTAACTCCATGTTGGAAAAGCAACGCAAGGAATCGGGCGAAGCCGTGGTATCCACCGTGTTGTTTGACAACGAAACAGAGGTTATTCATGACCGTATCGCTATTGCAAATGTACCGAACATTACGGACAAGGAATATTTTGTGCGTGGCTGCACTGCACTTCTTGATGCTGTTGGTGGTGCAATCCATCACATTGGGAATGTTCACAAATATGCCCGAAAAGAAGATGTGCCGGAAAAGACACTCTTTATCATCACAACTGATGGTATGGAAAATGCCAGCCACCGTTACACTTACGATAAGGTTCGGCATATGATTGAGCGACAGAAAGAGCGCTACGGCTGGGAGTTCATTTTCCTCGGTGCAAATATCGATGCAGCAGCTGAAGCCGGAAAATTTGGTATCGATGAATCTATGGCTGCAAACTATCATTGCGATAAGGTTGGAACAGCACTCAACTACGAGGTCATCACCGAGGCAATTACTCATGTAAGGACGTGTGCGACACCTTTATCTGCTGATTGGAAAAAGAAGATTGATGCGGATTATAGGAAAAGAGGTGGTAAGCGATAATATGTTGAATACACCTTTGGAAAATATAGAAACATTACAACAAAATCGTTTAAAGGTAAGTTGAAAAACAAGGAGACATTATGCACGCAATAATAAGGCAAGGGAACGGGAAATATTATATTTCGGCAGTGTTCGGATATTATAACGATGTAAAATCAGAAGATGACTATCAGCGTTATCTCGAAAGAATCCATACTCCATATTATATAATATTTAACGAAGAAAAAACAAAATTAATAAAATGGTTTAATATGCAGCCTGATACAAAATATTTGATAAATCAAGTATTGATTATAGATTCTGATAAAAGTGGGTGGATTATAAACGAACAAGATGGTACGGGTGGCGTTGAATTTCTTCCAAGAGAACTGGCAGATAAAATCATTTTAGATGGGATTGTTCCTGATGATATTATGCAACAATGCAAAAAAATCGAGGAACCCTTTACATATGAAGAGTATCGTGAGATTAAAACACAAAAAGATATTGAAGATTTTGATTGGGTAACCGGAAATTTTCACGATGCATGTATTGATGAACAAAAAATACTGGATGGAGGAGAACTGTATTTGAGGTTTACTGGGATATGGGGATGTGAAGTCGAAATTTGGTTTTGGGATGACTTGGAGTATTGTACGGAAAGCAGAAATCCAGAATATGGGGATCCGTATTGGTCATGTTCTACGTTGCGATTATACAATGGATATGTATATTTTGTAGATGATGAAATCGAGGTGAATGAAATTACAGATGGATACTGTTGGTTTAAAGCCAGACATATGAAATACCACATTATTCCGGATTAAACAAAAAGACAGAAGCGTCGTAGCGATACGGCGCTTTTTTGTTGCCTGAAAGTGACTAACAGCGGTTTTTTGCGAAATAAGTCGGAATACATAAATTTGACTTGGATTTTACAAGATTTCCACATAAATATGATAGTAGAGTTGAAAAACCTGATTTTATAATATAGCAGAAATTAAAGAAAGCAATACATTCAAAGTGAGGAAAAGAATATGCCATCTACATACGCACATTACCGGATGGGTCAGGAAGTGCTCGAACAGGTTTCTGACCCGGCCCGCAGCATCATTATGAAACATAAACAGCTCTATGATATAGGGTTGCACGGACCGGATATTTTATTTTATTATCATCCACTGAGGACTAACCCTGTCAATGCAATCGGTTACGGACTGCATGAGCGTTCCGGAAAATATTTTTTCGGGAAGGCGGCTGAAATCATAGAGAAGGCGCATGATAAGGAAGAGGCACTTGCCTATATCTATGGATTTATCTGCCATTTTGCGCTGGATTCCACCTGCCACGGATATATTGATGAGAAAATCGCGCAAAGCGGCGTGTCACATACAGAAATTGAAGTGGAGTTTGACCGCAGCCTAATGATAGAAGATGGGAAAGACCCGGTTCGGCAAGATTTGACTAAACATATTGTCCCATCCATGGAAAATGCCGAGGTGATTGCACATTTTTTTCCGGGGACAGAACCGAAGCAGGTAAAGAAAGCACTGAAGGGAATGATTCGGAATAATCAGTTGCTGCTCGCACCTTCCGGGTTAAAAAGAAAGATGATTTATGCCATACTTCGCTTGTCCGGAAATTACAAAGAGATGCATGGCCTGCTGGTAAATTTCAAAGCAAATCCGGCATGTAAGGATAGCACGGAAAAGCTGCATCAGATGTACGCTGTGGCCGAGAATCGTGCGGTTATGCTGATTGATGAATACGGAAAGTATATGACAAAAGAAGATACACTGAATGCGCTCTATAATTACACATTTAGCGGCAAAGAAAAGGAGGCATGGCAGCGTGAAGACAAAAATGACAAAGGCTGAAAAAAACTGGGTATTATATGACGTGGGAAATTCTGCGTTTGTTTTACTTGTATCAACAATCATGCCAATCTACTTTAACTATCTGGCAGGAAATGCAGGGCTCTCATCAGTCAATTATCTTGCATACTGGGGCTATGCTGCATCGGCGGCAACGATTATCGTAGCATTGCTTGGACCGGTGTTTGGAACATTGGCTGATGCAAAAGGCTTGAAGAAACCAATTTTCACGGCGACGATGCTGATTGGCGGAATTGGCTGTCTGGCGCTTGGATTCGCCAGACAATGGATGATCTTTCTGCTCATTTATATTATTGCTAAGACCGGTTTCTCAGGTAGCCTCATATTCTATGATTCGATGCTTGGTGATGTCACAACCGAGGACCGGATGGATAATGTATCTTCACAAGGGTATGCCTGGGGCTATATCGGAAGCTGTGTGCCGTTTGTATTATGTCTGGGAATTGTGCTCGGCGCAGAGAAGATTGGAATCAGTATGGAGATGGCAATGATGATTTCATTTGCAATTGTAGCAATCTGGTGGATCGGCGCGACAGTTCCCCTCCTTAAGATATATAAGCAGAAGCATTATGTGGAGCGGCAGCCGGGGGCGATTCGGAATAGTTTCAGGCGCCTGGGCGTCACTTTAAAAAATGTGAAAAATGAGAAGAAAATATTTTTGTTTCTGCTGGCTTTTTTCTTCTTCATCGATGGTGTTTACACAATCATTGATATGGCAACCGCCTATGGAACTGCGCTTGGGTTTGATAGTACGAAACTGCTTTTAGCACTTCTTGTCACACAGATTGTAGCATTTCCATTCGCAATCATATTCGGCAAGTTGGCCAATTGCTATAAAACAGAACGGCTCATCATGATCTGCATTGGTGCATACTTTGGCATAGCCGTATTTGCTATCTTCCTGAGGGAACAGTGGCAGTTCTGGATCCTGGCGGTTCTGGTTGGCATGTTTCAGGGCGGAATTCAGGCATTGTCCAGATCGTATTTTGCGAAGATCATTCCACCGGAAAAATCCGGGGAATATTTTGGATTGATGGATATATGCGGAAAGGGTGCGTCCTTCCTTGGCACAACCGTAATCAGTCTGATTTCGCAGGTTACCGGACACATAAATATCGGCGTTGGCTCGATATCCCTGTTCTTTGTGATTGGAATGATCATGTTCCGGATGGCAGCTGCAGAAAAATAATTCATGTGAGGATCATGTAGAGATACATGGTCCTTTTTATTATGGCAGAATAAAGTGAAACCGATGTCACCTTATATGCGACACAAAATAACGAAATGGGTGTATAATAAGCACAGTAAAGCAGCTGGTGATTATATAAAGAAAACGGCTGTCATTTGAGTAGAAATAAATACGAGGAGATTGTGCTATGAATACATATGTGATGTCTGATATCCATGGATGTTATGATGAATTTCAGCAGATGCTTGAAAAGATTCATTTTAGCGACAGAGATTTGCTGATTTGCGCCGGAGATTATATTGACCGGGGAACAAAGAATTATGAAATGATGAGTTGGATTAGCAATGCGCCTGAGAATGTGGTTTTTGTAAGAGGAAATCATGATGAAGAGTTCCTGACAAACATTCGCATCATGAAATATGTATGTGATGAAGCAGAACTTGATGAGAATAGTATTGAAGATTCCATAACCCTGTATAAAGCAGTTCAGGAATTTGCCGAGCAGAATAATAATAAATTTTTTGATTACTATGGAACAATCGGAAAACTTATTAATGAGGAATTGGTTCCGTTCGCATTACTTTGTGACTGGGCAAAAATAGTTGAAAGAATGCCGTACTTCTATAAAACAGATATAAATAAGAGAACCTGTATCGTAGTTCATGCAGGATATATTGATAGCCTTGACAATGTTGATACAGAGGAATCCTACGAAAGTATTGAGGATTTCTACTTGTATGCCAGAGATGATGCATATATGTGTGGTGGAGTTGAGCATGGAATGATTATTGCCGGACATACACCAACAATAAAGTACGAGGAATTTCCTTACAACGATGGTAACGTGTACCGCATGTATGATGATAGCCTTGATTGTATTTTCTATGATATAGATTGTGGCTGTGCGATGGGATGTGTACAGGAAAATGCAAAGCTGGCATGCATTAGACTGGAGGATGAGAAAATCTATTATGTAGAGATATCTGACCATATCAAAAGTAAAGAACTATATCTTGACGGAATGATGGGGTTGGTAACAGGAGATGCTCTTGGAGTCCCGGTGGAGTTTTCAAGCAGGGAGCAAATGCAGGAATACCCTGTCGTAGACATGACAGGCTATGGAACGTATCCAGTTCCGGCAGGTTCGTGGTCTGATGACAGCAGTATGGCGTTGGCATCTTTATCTGCTTTGCATAGCGATGGTATTAATCTGAAAAAAGTTATGGATAATTTTGTGGCTTGGGAAGAAAATGGCAAATTCACACCGGCAGGAGAGGTGTTTGATGAGGGAACTACTTGCAGTCTCGCTATTTATAATTACAAGCAATCAGAAAATGTGGATACATGTGGTCCGGCTGGAGAAGACAGCAACGGAAATGGTTCGCTGATGAGGATACTTCCTGTGTGTATTTATTTGAAGTATTTGCAGGAGGAATGCGGATTAAAGGACGGAACATGTTTGGAAATTGTACATAAGATGTCGGCATTAACACATGCCCATTTAAGAAGCAAAATGTCATGTGGCATCTATTTTGACTGTGTGCGGGAACTTGCAAAGAGAAATAAACCATTGGAGGAATTATTACAAAATGCAGTGGATTTATCTTTTGCTTTCTATGAGAAGAATAATGACAGCAAGAAAGAATTAGAGCATTTTAGCAGAATAAGAAATATGGAGAAATTAAGAAAATTTCCGGCAGAACAGATAAACAGCGGGGGCTATGTGATAGAATCCATCGAAGCTGCTCTATGGTGCCTGCTCAATACATCGGATTTCAAAGATTGCGTGTTGAAGGCGGTAAACCTGGGATATGATACAGATACGACAGCGGCAATCGCAGGAGGATTGGCCGGAATATATTACGGATATAAGAGTATACCGGAACACTGGTTAGAAATAATTATTCGCAGGGAGTGGATAGAAGATTTGTGTAGATAGATGTCCTTTTTGTTGGACACATAATCTGCGCATAATATATGTGAAAGGTGAATTCAATCATTATGAAAATTAGGAGGACAGGATTATGTTAGGAACAGATGGAAGATTATATGATTCAGATTTTGACTATGATGGAGATGGAAAACTCAATGCTTATGAGTATTCCGTAATGGATGATGTGGTATTTGGGCATGAAGATACGGATACAAGTGAGGCGTATGAACTGGAAGACGATTTATCCTTGGCAGGATTAGATGCAACTGATCTTGAATATATGGATGCAGATGAAAGAAGAGAGGCATTGGAGGATGCTGGCTTAGATCCCGATGATTATGATTTTGACTAAAGGAGTGCAAGATGAAACAGTAAACTGAAAAGAAACTACAGGCTAATTTGAAAGCAATCAATAATGATTTCAATACAGTTATTTTGCGGATATTGAAGTGAAATTTATTGCAAAGAGAGAACGGAATATATAGCAAATGATGGCAAAGCCAAAAGAAGGTGTTCAAAGTGGGACTATTTAAGAAAAAGAAAGTTACAAAGACATATGATAAAGAGAATAAGAAACCGGTAATCAAAGCAAGCATATGTAATGGTGAGCAGGTGGCTGGATTTAAGGATATTCATACAGGTAAGATAGAAGAGGTTATGCTGATTAAGAATCAGGCAGACCTTGACGCATTCAAGAAAATGTACGGAATAGATGGAGAGATAGAGAAGGAATATTAAACAATGTATTTGATTAAGACGATAAAAGATGACATAACAAAAGTAACAGATGTGCAGGCAATCGTAAATGCAGCAAACAAATAATAGGAGGAAGAGAAAAATGAATATAGAAAAAGTGTATTACAACGGGAAATGCATTATGACAGTAGATATGGATTATATAGATAGAGATAGTGTAAATTATGAATATTTACAAGAAATTTTAGGGGGATTTCAGGAAAGAGCATTTGAGGAATTTGACTTAGAGAATAAATATATCAAGACAGAAATAACAAAAATATGGGCTGGATATGAAAATATATACGAATTAAAAAATAAAGTTGAACAAGAGGCTGAGAAAGTATTTGAAGATGATTGCTTTAAAAAAGTAGATCGGTTATTTGACATAATGAAAGAAAAGCTGAATACGGAAGAATTTGAAATTTTTAAAAAATTGAGAGATGAGGAGGTAAAAGCTTTTAACAATTATGAGCAGAATTTTTATGCAGGAACAGGAAGCCTTGACTATGTATGGGTAGAGAAAAATGGTAAAAAGGATTACAGATTTTAATTGTTTGTAAATGCCCCTAACAGTTTCCAGATTTGTATAAAATTTTTAGTGCATATTGTTCTCGTTGAAAAAGTGCAAATAGTGATATAATTCTATTATTAATAGATTACAATAGCTGATGATTTTCTATGGAACAACGGAGGTGATTAAGATGAAGTTTGGCATGAGAACACCGAGTATAAAGAAATCAATAAAAGCAAGAACAACAGGAAAAGCCAAGCGGGCCATAAAGAAAGCCTTAATCCCAGGGTACGGAAAGAAAGGTGCAGGATGGATTAAGAATCCAAAGAAAGCAGCTTATAATAAGGTTTATAAGAAGACGAGCTTTGGCATTATGGACTTATTCAAGTAAAATACAGGAGGATTATATCATGGAACGTGTAGTAAAATTTTAATGACGAATGATGAATGGTATAAGTTGCTGATATATTTGCTAAATCTATTTTTGAAAAGGTTATAATATATGAAAATAAATGAATATAGGGTAATTAAAAACAATTACGGATTACCCCAATTAAGCGTTAGACAGAGTTATCAAATAAATTATAATAATGAACCCGATATTATAAAATTATCATATATACTTGATGAATTGTTTGAGTTATCATATTTAAATGAAGAATATTTGTATGTGATATCTTTGGATACAGCTTTTCATATAAAAGGTATCTATGAAGCCGGACACGGGGATTGTTCAAGGGTTGCAGTTTATAGTAGAGAATTATTTACGTTTCTTTTATTATCAGGGGCTGAACAGTTTGTTGTTGCACATAATCATCCAAATGGAATTTTAGAATCAAGCGATGGAGATAAATCATGGACAATTTCAATGAATTTATGTGCGAATATTTTGCATATAAAATTTTTGGATCATATTATTATGACAGAAGAAGGTGTTATATCAGTAAAAAATGATGTGAATTTCGGAGGAATGGAAAAGGTAGATTGGGATAGTATTCATTTATAATATACTTGCAGGTTAAATGAAATAATTAATTATATGTAAAAAAGAAAAGGAGTGATATTATGAGTGGTATAACAATGAAGGAATTGTGTGATTATATTTCACAGGGGCACGAGGTGGAATTTACATATAACAATGAAAAATATGTGCCCGATTACAGAAAAATATATGAAAAATGAGTATAATGATATAACTCATGAAATTGTAGGAACAACTTTTAATCAGTATTGTGGTTATAATAAGGAACCGTATCAGAATTGTCTTGCTTTTTCATTTGATCTCGGCTAAAATATAATTAGAATATGAAATGGCCGAAAGAGGGTTGCAAATATGAATTATATAAAAAGAAATTTGGAGAATGTGGTAAGTCAGGTAACGAAGGAATATTCTGTGGTTCTGGTTACGGGACCGAGACAAGTTGGTAAGACGACTATGCTCCAGAAACTAATGGAAGGAACGGAAAGAGGATACGTAACGTTAGATGATTTGAATGAAAGAAGTATTGCAAAAACAGATCCGGAACTGTTCCTGCAGTTGCATAAGCCGCCAATATTGATTGACGAAGTTCAATATGCACCAGAATTATTTACTTATATAAAGATGCATGTAGATAAAAATCACGAACCGGGGGCTTTTTGGCTTACCGGTTCTCAAGTATTTAAATTGATGAGAGGCGTGCAGGAGTCTTTGGCAGGAAGAGTGGCGGTACTCTCACTTACATCTTTATCACAGGCGGAAATATCCGGTGGTGAGATGAAACCATTTTTAATTGAAATTGAGTCCTTAAACGAAAGAAAGAAGGAACGGAAAGCGGCCGATACAAGGGGGATTTTTGAACGGATATATCAAGGTTCCATGCCGGCAATAGTAAGCGGTGCCAACAGTAATAGTCAGATTTTTTATAGCAGTTATCTGTCTACCTATATTGAGAGAGATGTAAAAGAATTGTCAGATGCTATAGATTCGCTTAAATTTCTTAGATTTATTACTGCTGTAGCTGCAAGATGTGGTCAAATGGTTAACGTGGCGGAAATCGCCAGAGATGCAGATATTAACCAGACACAGGCAAAGAATTGGTTGACTATTTTAGAAACATTGGGAATTATTTTTTATCTCCATCCATATTCCAATAATTTATTAAAACGTCTTGTAAAAACACCAAAGTTATATTTTTATGACACAGGATTAGTATGTTATCTGACAAAGTGGAGTAGTGCGGAAACGCTGGAGAGTGGAGCTATGAATGGTGCAATTCTGGAAAACTATGTAGTAGCTGAGATTGTGAAAACCTACTTGAACTGTGGAAAAGAACCGTTCTTGTATTATTATCGGGATAAGGATGCCAAAGAGATTGACATAGTTCTTGAACATGACGGCATTTTAAATCCGATTGAGATCAAGAAAACTTCAAATCCGGGTACCGAACTGGTAAAGGTGTTTGATTTGTTAGATAAGTCATCTACACCCCGTGCAAAAGGAGCTGTTATTTGCATGAAACCGGAACTTGGCGCCATTGACAGGGATAATTATATTGTACCGATTTGGATGATTTAGGAAAGGGGTTAAGACAGGAAAAAAAGGTTGCAATATGATTATATATGTGCTAATCTACAATGATTTAGCAAGAATGCTATTTGGTAGGCGTGGGATTTGAAAGGAGGATACTTATGTATCGTTATGTAGAAGACAAAGTGTTTTTAAGAGAATCCTATAGTATTTGTGCCGATATCGTTAACCAATTGGTCCAAAATTTAAAAAGCTATGGAATTGAATCAAGAATGTCGGTTGTTGGAAGTAAAAAAAGAGGATTGGTAACTCAAAATGAAAATGGACCAATAGACTACGATTTTAATTTGTGGATAAAATCTGCGGATGATTTCAATGTGGTAAATGACCCTGGGATTTTGAAACAGAATGTTATGGCTGCATTTAATGAGGTGTTAAAGAGAAATGGCTGGAAGAATTGCGAGGATTCAGCTTCGGCAATGACAACAAAACAAATAATATTGAAAAAAGGCAACAAAACACCATTTAGCATAGATGTGTGTTTGACCAGAGAAGACGGATGGGGGCATTGGTATAGACTTTTTCATAAAAAGACAGGAAGAGTGAGTGAGGATCAATATTATTGGATGCAAGGACCATCAATCATTAATCTACATAAGAAAGAAGCGTATTTAAAACCTGATTATTGGATGAGAGTAAGAGAAGCGTATCTGAAGAAGAAAAATATGTACCTTTGTATGCAAGATAATGATAATCATCCATCTTATAATTGCTATATTGAGGCTGTTAATGAGGTGTATACGCAGGTAAGAAGAGAAAATGGATATTTGGTACCGAATTTATAGAAAAGAAAGGGTATCAAAACTATGATAAAAATACTTTTCATCTGCCACGGCAGGTCAGTTGTATGACTACGCAACCTTTCACAAACTTGGGCAATACAGGGCATAATAAGGTAGATGAATTAAACGATACTACCGACCTTGCTACTAAGGGAGCAAGGTTGGATGCTTAAGTAAATAGAGATGGTAAAAGCCACAAACATTGGTAGTCATTATAAGAAAGCGATGTTAGTCCTATTACAATGCTTGTTATGATGGAGTCTATTCAGAATAGGATTGTGGAGAACGGTAAGAGAGGCAAGGCAATATGGCTCTATATAGATGAAGTCCACATCCTGCTTAATTCGGAGTATTCTGCAAAATATCTGCAGCAGCTTTGGAAGAAAGTAAGAAAGCAGGGAGGTCTTTGTACCGGTATCACGCAGAATGTCGTCGATCTGTTGCAGAATTACACAGCAGCCACAATGCTTGCAAACTCAGAGTTCGTGGCACTTTTAAAGCAGGCGAATACAGACAGTTCCAAGATGGCAGAGGTTATCGGAGTATCAGAGGCACAGCTTCGATTCGTAACCAATACTGCATCGGGAAAGGGACTTATCAAGATTGGTTCGGTGGTGATTCCGTTTGATAATCAGATTAGCAAGGATACAGACCTTTACAGACTGTACAACACCAATATCCATGAGAAGATAGCGATGATGAAAAAGGAAAACTACCGTAAAAAGTAATTGAGAGGAGCGGAGAATCTTGATATAATTAAATATAGTGATTTAAAAAAGTTTATAATTTCTCGCTAATTAGGAAAAGATTTCACGTTTATTGATGAAGAATATAAGGTACAGGTTGGTGGAGATGATTTTCGAATTGATTTATTGTTTTACCATAGAGGATTACAGTGCCTTGTAGCAATAGAACTTAAAATAGGCAAGTTCAAGCCTGAATATATATCTAAGTTGGATTTTTATCTTGAAGCATTGGATAGACAGGTGAAAAAAGAGAATGAAAATCCTAGTGTAGGGTTGTTTCTGTGTGCAGCTAAGAATGATGAGGTGGTAGAGTATGCTATGAGCAGAATTATGTCACCGCTGTTGGTATCACAGTATCAGCTACAGTTACCAGATAAGGCAGTTCTTGAAAAGAAATTGCAACAACTGGTTAATATTCCACAGATTGAGGATTAAGAGAAATTTATAAAATAATAAGTTAAGAAGCCGTTAGGCTTCTTTTAGTTTTACTTATGGGTTTGAAGTTTTTGAAATTTATGTAAATTTATAGACATTTTCTTATCGTAAAGCTATAATATTAAAATCATATAGAACAGATAGACATTGATTTTAGGAAGTGATACAAATGAAAAAGCTAAAAAATAGATTCATTGTTCCGGCAGTGGTATTTATATTGGGTATGTGTGCGTTAATCGGCGCTATATATGTAGTCGGCGAGAGTCAGGAACAGCAGAACAGGACAAATGCAAGGCTCAATGCGATGACATATGCAGAGCGTATATATGGCGAGCTTATGGAGGGAATAGGAGTTACCGATACCTTAAAGCAGGTTGTCATAAGTGGTGATGGAAATATAAATAAGTTTTATGATATTGCAGCAAATATGATGGACGATTCGATTCAGAGTATACAGATAGCACCGAATGGAGTTGTGACTGAAATATATCCGGAGGAGGGGAATGTATCCGGCAAGATAGATCTGATAAATGATAGTGACAGGGGAGAGATTTCGCGCTATGCGAGGGATAATGACACTGTAATTATGCAGGGAACGTTTGAGCTGAAGCAGGGCGGATATGGTATAGCAGTGCGCAATCCGGTTTATTTGAAGAATGAAAATGGTCAGAAGAGCTTTTGGGGCTTCACAATTGTTATACTGAAGGTTCCGGAAATTTTTTCTGATTCTGTAGAGGCTCTTTCCAGTTTTGGATATAAGTACAGTCTGCAGAAGTGTGCTTCGCCGTGGGATGATACGTATGAGTGGGTTTACGGTTCAAAGGAAGAGTTGAACAATCCGGTGATATATGACTTCGACGTGTATGGAGACAAGTGGAGGCTTGAGATTTTACCCAAGAGTGGGTTTTACAATAATAAATACCTGATATACATGTTTATCGGAGGTGGAGTTATTGTCCTGCTTTTGGCAGGGCTTACAGCAGCGTTGATTTCAATCAATGAGAACAGGAGGAATTTCAAGAGACTTGCTGTGACTGATGCACTGACCGGTATCTACAACAGGCACGGCTTTGATGAGCAGGTTGAGCAATATATGAGACAGAATCCGCAAAAGCATTGTGTTATGGCGATGCTTGATATTGATGATTTCAAGATGGTCAACGATATGTATGGACATGCGGCAGGTGATGGTGCACTGCAGAAGCTTGCAGAGAGCATGAAGCAATATTTTTCAAAGGATGCCATACTCGGCAGAAACGGGGGCGATGAGTTTAGCATTTTCATGCCGGATTGCACGGTTGCGGAGGTTAAGCCTTTTCTTAAGAAGTTTACAGAAGAAACCAAGAAATTTTATTGTAAAGGTGAAGCGCATACATTTACCATTTCACTGGGCTTTGCGGAGTATCCCGTTTTGGCTGATGACCGTTCACAGCTCATGCGGTGTGCGGATATGGCACTTTATGGGGTGAAAATGCATGGGAAGAACGGCTGCATGGCCTACCGTAAGGGTGATCAAGTAGAGAGTCGCGCAAAGCTTGGATTTGCCGTTAAGGATATTATTGATAATTTGCCTGGAGCTTTCATTGTTTACAGAGCAGATAAAGAAAATGATGAGATTCTGCTTGCAAACAGTGAGTTGCTTCGGCTTACAGGCTGTAAAAATATGGACGAACTGCTTGCATATACAGGTAAGAGCTTCTGCAATCTGATACGCCCGGATGAACAGGAAAGCTGTCAAAAAAGCATATGGACGCAGATTAACGGAGGACACTCAAATGATTATATTTTCTTTCATATGCAAAAAGCAGACGGCACATATATTTCAGTGCTCGACCATGGCAGGATAGTGGATTCAGTGCACAATGGCAGAGTATTTTATGTGATGATTATGGACTTAAAGTCACTGCAGAGGCACTATGGAGACCGCCTGGAGCTGGTGGAGAAGTGAGACTATGAAGAAAAGTCTGTAAATAATAATCTTCTATGATAATGATTGAGCTGGAAGCGCTAAATTGGAGCTTCCAGCTCTTGCTATATATACGACATGATTTCGGGCATGTCAAGAGCAGACGTCAAAAACGTCCTTCTCATCATGCATATAGATTCTGTTATTCCGGGAGTCGTCCCTCATACATAATGCTGAGTTCGCCGTAGACCTGTCCCCAGTTCCGAATGCTCATAGTCCATTTTTTAGTGGCTTCGAAAGTTGCCAGATACAGGGTTTTCAGGAGCGCTGTATCACTTGGAAATACGCTTCTCTGACGGTTGAGCTTACGGTAGGTAGAATTCAGATTTTCAATTAATATATAAACACAATTACAAGAAGGAGATAACCAATACGATACTGGACTAACACCACGAAGAGAATTTTCTAAATAACAACCAGATTCCAGATCCGATACAAGCTCATCAAAAGGCATATGTCGATTAAATACATATGTATTACCATTATACTTAAGAGTAATAGAATCAGCATCATAATTAACTTCAGCACCAATATTGTCAGTTGGTAATGTAGACACTTCCGGAGCTGCCGCATAAGAACGAAAAGAACCATATGAATATACGACAAGGACAGCTACCATAAGAGCAGCTACAGCAGAACATATTTTTCTATGCTTTCTTAAAAAGTCCATGCTTGAACCTCCATTAAAAATGATGTATAATTTAATAAAAACCGAAAGGAGTTATATAATGAAAGAAGGATACACTAGCGATTGTTACATCTGCACAATGGATAATTTTGACGTAATATGTGACACATTAATCAATAGAGGATGTAACATCTTAAATGCAGTACCAACAGATTACTACATCAATGGAGCATATATAAATGCAACAAGGATGTGTATAACCTACGAGAGACCAAATACCCCAGCAGGTAAGGATATTGAAAAAAATCTCGATCATTAATTAACAATCCTCTGGACTGAGTCCAATCCGGAGGATTACTATTTAATCCGCTTCATCTTCAAGGATTTACTTCACTACTTTCTTTTTCTTTAATTGTGGAACGTAAGTGTGTTCCTCATGCACATGTTAGTTTAATAATAAAAAATAGTAGACATAGATAGACATATAGGATATAATAAGGTAAACATAGATATGTCCGGTTTGTAAATGATGATGCAGGCGATTTTACGGTAAAACTTGCCGCAAAGGCTGAAAAAATAGATGTTGTTATTATGGACCCGCTAAGAACAGGAATCACAGAAAAATTTATGTCATCAGTTGTAAGACTCTCACAATAATCTGTATGATAGGCAGAAATGCTTTGTTATAAAAAATAAGTAATTAAACAGGAGTGTGTATACATCAAAGGTACAATGGAGGAACATTATGAAAAAATGTAAAATGCTTTTAATTATTCTTGCAGCATTGGTTTTAGCTGGCTGTAATGGCAGTAAAATTGTTGATGAGAGAGGCGAAACTGAAAGTGTAACAGCCGCAGAGAATACAACTACAGACAAAGATCCTGACGCTGCAGTAGAGGCAGAATTTTATGATGATGCCAGAGGAGGAATATCTGTAGAATGTATGGAAATGGTTGACGGAGAATTAAAATACGGAATTGTAGATAGTGAAATGGGAATATCAGTAACTGACGGAGAGGTAAAGCTTCGAGTAAAAATTAGTGGTGAATACAGCTTTGAGGGGCAGCTGCTCAATAATGAAAATACATATAATTTGTATTTGTATCATAATGGTAATCTGCATAAGTTTAACTACGAGGATAGTGATACCTATATGTATACTAAAAAGGTTAAAAATGGTGAAGACTTAAATATGGAAATATCCTTTAAGACTGCAGATGAAATAACAAGCTATAAAATCTTTTGCATTGTTTATAATGACAAGGATATGTTAGGTGAGAATGCAGAGCATAATAGAGAGTACAGCTTGAATAGTCAGGGATTATATATTTATTGTCAGGATTTTGTACTCGATTTATCTGAAAACACACAGCTGGATAATGAGAAGGAAGGCCTTGAGGTGTGTACAGAATATAATGCAGAAAATACCAAGGATAAGTTGGTTGATGAGCTTAAAGCTTGTAAATCTCTTGTATATGGAGTAAATGCACAGGACGAATTTGTATATAAGGCTAATGACGGAAAATACAAATTTGGAGCTGTAAGAATGAGTGAAGATCAAGATTATGTGGACAACTACAGCACATTTATTGTTTGCGATGACAAGCTTGTGCCTGCCTTTGACGGAAAGCCTATTTTAAATTATAAGGGAAAGGGAGATATAGTAGTAACAAAGGATATAGACTTAAATATGTCTAAGGGAGAGCATATGGTTTATTCTGTTACAATAGCAGATAAAGGAGATAGCTATCGCTCCAGATATGTGCATTTCAATGTAGAATAATAGAAGTTATGGTGGAAACGCAGACAATATATAAAGATAAAATGGAGAAGCAATATGAAAAAATATATTTTAGGAATACTTGTATGTGTATGTATTTTTATAGGTGGTTGCTCTGGCAATAAGGATAACAAGGGAAATTTAGTAACCAATTATTTTAATGGTACAGGCGAGCTTCATTCATATAGCCAGTTAAACAGAACTCCGGTGCTTTATGATGATAATTGTAAGTATATAAAGAAGTTAAATTATTATTGTATTGACGGTGATAATGCGTATTCTATTTGTACTGATGCATCCTGCAAGCACGAAGACAGCAGTTGTATTGCCAATGGAGAAAATACATATTTTGTAGTTAATGATACTCTATATTGCTCTGACAGACAGATAATTAACTGTGATACAAAAAAGGTGGTATATGAAAATAAGCTTCCAAAGGAATATTTGGATAATAAGGAAATAACCTATGAAAATAATATAGATGAAGTAAAGATAATTGATGATAAATTTATTGTACTTAGAGAGGGCGGTTATTGTATGGTGCTTGACACCAGCTTTAATGAGATTACATATTTTAATGATATTTCTAAAAGTATATGGTTTAGTTTAGAGGAAAATGATTTATATTTCTTAAACAAATATTATAAAATCGAAAGGGTAAGTCTTGCTGACGGAAATAGTGAGTATATAGATTTAGGAGTGTCTTATATAATATCGGCGTGTGATGATGAAAACTACTATTTCGTACAGGATAGATATAAAGATTTATATCGAATAGATAAGAAGACTAAAGAAAAAAAGAAGATTGATACAGAGGTTGGAGATTTTGTTGTAGTAGATAAATACTTATATTATTCAAAGGATAAGGAAGACGGTACTTTAAGCCAGATAATAAGTGATACTGATGGAAATATTATTAATGAAATAAATGCCCTGGAGGAATTTGGAGGAGATTTGAATATGTATACCATAAGCTATTATGATGGAAAAATATATTGTGGTATATTAGAAAGGGAGGATAAAACATACATTATAGAAATGTCATTAGACGGCTCGGAGATTAAGAAATATGAAGTACGAGATTAAAAAAATAGTTAAAAATAAAGTATTAATAATATTGTTCCTTGCAACTGTGGCTGTTAGTATATTTGTATCCTTAAGACATTTATCCTACAATGAAGACGATGTCAAGGTATATGAAAATCCATCAAGTGAAAGCTACAAATATAAGCTGGATTACTACGATTCCGTCAATGAATATAGAGAAAAGGTTTGCAGAATAGCAGACAGACTTAAAAATTCATCAGATGAATATGTAGCTGCTCTTAATAGTGAGCTTAAGAATAGTTATCAGGAGCAGTTATCCTTTGTTACAGTTTTTTATACAACCTTTATTGCAAAGTCTATGTGGAACAGTTCGGATATAGGAACACTTTTTTTCCTTGTGTTCTTTTTAAGTTTTGTGGCACAGATGTTTTTTTCAGATGTATCTACTAATATGATATGTATGCTTAGAACTACATATAAGACTAAGAAAATATTTTGGAATAAGCTAAAATGTATATTTTTAGTAAGTGTTTTAATTTCTGTGCTTAAAGTAGCAATAGAATACTTACCTCAATGGATACATGGAAATATTATAGACCTTACAAACCCTATACAGAGTATAGAGGGCTTTCAGGAATCTCCTTACAATATATCTATACTTGCCTTTATTGGTATAGATGTGCTTTTAAGCATATTATCATTTTTAGCAATAGGTATGCTGGTTATTGCCTTTGCCAATATATTAAAGAAAATTCCAAAACTTATAACACTTGTAATAATAACAAGTGGAATATGGTACTATATGTTCTATTATATAACAAAAATCAACTATGTAAGTGCATTAGGTGTTACAGAGGATAACAGATGGTTTACGAATATTATTAGAAGATTCACTACAGTTTTTACCTTGTTTGATCCTGTTAGTTATTTTAAAAAGGCTGAATATATAAATATCTTTGGTATGCCGGTAAGACTGCTTAATGTAACGCTTATAACAGCTATTATATTTGTAGCAATAATGATATTTGTATGCAGACATTTGTACTTAAGGAGAGATGTTAATGTTAGAAGTTAAAGAATTGTCAAAAAAGTATGGTAAAAGATATGGACTTATAGAATTTAATTATAATTTTGAAAATAAAGTATATGGACTTTTAGGACCAAATGGTGCAGGCAAGTCTACATTGATGAATATTATTTGCAAGGTACTAAAAAGAACATCTGGAGAAATTATTTATGAGGGAAAGGATATTGATGAATGGAAGGACGAGTATAGAAAATATGTAGGTTATCTTCCACAGTATACAGGCTTGTATCAGGATTTTACAGTAAAAGAAACACTAGAGTATTTTGCTTATCTAAGAGGTGTTGCAAAAGAAAAGGCTGAAGAAAATGTAAATATGGTACTGGAATATACGAATTTGTCGGATAGAGCTAAGGACAAGGTAGAGTCATTGTCAGGTGGTATGAAAAGAAGACTTGCTATAGCGATTACTTTAGTTGGAAATCCTAAAATACTTATATTTGATGAGCCTACTGTTGGTCTTGACCCTATGGAGCGTTATAGGTTTAAAGAAATGATAAAGAAAATCCGTGAGGATAAGATTATTATTATTTCTTCTCACATTGTATCAGATATTAGTGAAATAGCTGACAAGGTAATTATAATGAAGGATGGCAAAATTGTTGGAAATCTTGAAAACACAGACATAGACATTGAAAAAGAGTATATGAAGCTTTTTGCTCAATAGTGAAAGAGGCATTAATATGAACAAAATAAAAAAATGGGAATTAAGGAAGTGTCTGCTTAATAAATTTGCTGTAGCATTAATGATTATTTTATTCATAGGAAAAATTATCTCTGCTATTGTATATAATGCTAACATTCCAGAAGGAGTAGACACAGACATATACAAGGAGTATATGAAAACATTAGAAGGCAAGTACACAAAGGAAAAGTCAGAATACATAGAAAATGAAATTGCAAGAATTTCCTCACTGGAGGATAGTCAGTTTTCTTATGTAGTAAAATATGACAAGGGGCTTATATCAAAGGAAGAATTTGACAATATAATGTATGAAATAAGAATAGCTCCCAAAATGCTTAGTACCCTAAGCTACATAAGCTCAAAATGTGATTATTATGAAAATAGCTATAGAGAAGGGATTTTTTTCTATGATTTAGATATACAAAGATATATGTCAGTAATGGGACTGGACTTTATTGGATTAACCTTTGTAATATATATATGTATGTCATTATATTTTTCAGATATAAGTGCCAAAACTACTGTACTTGTGACTACATCATATTATGGTAAAAAATATACGAATAGAATTCGTTTAATATTAGGGTTGATAATATGTGTACTAAGTACGGTAATATTATCAATTACAGAGTTTGTTGTTAAGTATATAACTATGGATATTGACTATTTTAAAATGCCGGTAAAAGCAATGCTTGATATGAATAACTTTGCCTTTGATACAAATATTGGAAGTGGTTTACTTATTATATATGGAGGCAGGGTATTGCTTACAGTTGTAATTGTGCTTGGCTTTAGTATTGCAGCAAGAATTAAAACAAATCTTCAAAGGAAGTAATGATTTATATGTAAATCAGTAGCCTCCCTTGCAAAATACGCGAAGCAACGAGCAAAGCGTCCCGATATGCTTGCATAATCGGGCATTTTGCGACTGCCGCGACCGAGACGATAGTCGAGGTAGGGCATTCCGGGGCAATTTAAGGAGAAAATTTATAATGATAAAAGTACTTTTCATCTGCCACGGCAATATTTTCCGAAAACGCTGAAAACCTTGAATTTATCGTATGTTTTGGACTCTGAGGGAGAAATTTACTAAGAACAGAAAATTAGTAAGAAATCCCTAGCACGAAAGTTGTAGTTTTAGTAATTCCGTCGGCAACTGAAATTCCTACGGCATTTAAAGAAAAGAGGTTTTTAAGAATAGGATCATCAAAATGCAATATTAAGGATTACCCTAAGAGAGAAATTGAACTTTTCAAAATACTGGATGGAGGAATCGAAACGATAGAAACAGTACCGGCAAAATACCAGGAACTTACATTTCAAAAACTCTTTGGATATTACGGTTCCAAAGGTATTGTTTTAAATCCAAAGACGTTTATTAAGAATCTGGGACTAAAAACAGAAGAAGGCGAGTTTAATATATTAGCGCAGCTTCTGTCGGATAATTCTCATTTTCCGCTTCGTGTATCTATTTTTGATGGAGAAACAAAAGGTTCTAATCTTTTTTCTGTACGTGAATTTGGAAATGACTGTTTATTATACAGTTTGGATGAGTTGTTGCGTTATGGCGATGTATTGAACCTGGTTCAGGCGGATGAGACAGATAGGGTCGTTGAGCGAAAGGAGATTCCGTTATTTGATAACAAGGCATTTCGTGAGGCTGTCATAAATGCAGTCCTGCACAATAAATGGGTGGAAGGAAATGAGCCAATGATTTCGGTATTTTCCGACAGGATAGAGATACTATCAAGGGGAACACTTGCTCCGGCACAGACTATGGAAGGATTTTTCTTAGGAGAATCAATACCTGTAAATGAAAAATTATCCGAGATATTTCTTCAACTGCATATAAGTGAGAAATCTGGTCGAGGAGTCCCTAAGATTACGGAAATGTACGGGAAAGATGCATTTTCATTTAGAGAGAATTCAATCGTTGTAACGATTCCGTTTGAGAGAATAAATAAGGTTGGGAATAAAGTTGGGAAAAAGGTTGGGGATAAGAAACCATTAAATTCCAGAAGACAAAAAATTATTTCAGAAATGAGGGATAACCCGAACATTACAACTGCAGAACTTCATAACATATTAGGTGTGAGTGAGACAGCAGTGGGAAAAAATATATCATTTTTAAGAGACAATGGTTATATAGAGAGGGTTGGTTCAAAAAAGGCAGGGTACTGGAAAGTATTGTAGGTAGATGAATTAAATAGTGTGATTATGCAAAAGGCCGTCCATGATGCAGTCACAAGAGAGGCAATCACAAAAGACCAGATGAGAAAGTTCTTAAAATTTGTGCATGATGATGTGGTATATTGCAAATACTATGAAGTGGTGTACATACTTTTTCATACGGGAATGCGAATATCAGAATTTTGTGGTTTGACGCTGAAGGACATTGATCTTGAGAACAGAACTGTAAATATTGACCATCAGTTGCAGAGAACATCGGATATGCGATACATCATAGAAACCACAAAGACGGATGCCGGAACAAGAGTATTGCCAATCACAGAGGATGTGGCACAGATGTTTCAGGCAATCATTGAGGATAGAAATGCACCGAAAGTGGAGAAATCCATAGACGGCTATAGCGGATTCCTATTTTACGATGATAATGGAATGCTACTTGTGGCAATGCATTGGCAGCACCGATTCAACTATATGGTCGGCAGATACAATGACATCTACCGGGCGCAGATGCCAAATATCACGCCTCATGTATGCCGACATACCTATTGCTCCAATATGGCAAAATCGGGAATGAATCCAAAGACGCTGCAGTACCTCATGGGGCATTCGGATATATCGGTTACAATGAATGTGTACACGCATATCGGATTTGATGATGCTGAGGAAGAATTGAAACGGATGGAAGAGTTTAGGAAGGCACAGGCGGAGGTTGAGCAGAAGAAAGAGAAACCTATGTCGCAGAAAGTGTTTAAGGTAGTTTAATATGGAAGTGGGAAGATGCTTTGGCTTAGGCTGGGGCATTATTTTTTTGTGGTAAAAATACGATATATAGGTATAATATAAAGATAAAATAAATAAAGGAAGTGAGGTTACGTGATTGATATTCAATCATTATTTCAAGATGTAATAAATGAAAGAGTACTTGTAAGAGGAAAGACAACCGTTAATATTTCTGCTAATCAAAAGGACGTGGACGTGCTATTTGAACGAGACGGCCGCAGATTTATGATGCTTCTTTCGGGATTATCTGAAGCGTCTATAAATGCGAAAGAATACTTATTTGGGAAAACTGTAAACATACAATTTATTGATGAAGATGGTCAGTGCCATATAGCCTACGATTGTTTATTTTTAAAAAGTAAAATGACAATGAATTACATAGTAATGGAAGGAGAATATAAATCACTTATAAGAGGAAGTAATATTCCTAACTGTGGGATTTTAAAGCTTCATTTTGAAGGTATCGAAGGTTATATGAGCCATTGTGATGTGACTTCAGAAATATGTCTGGACGAGTATAATAAATGGTGTTTATTTCAAGAAAACGAAAAAAAGATAATTGCTGTAAGATTGAAAGATATTAGTAATTTTCAAATTTTACATAATCTTTTGGTTCGGATTCGTGAATATTTTGAGTTTGTAGCTAATCATAAATTGATTTTTGATGAAATAAATTTTTTTGGCTTTGATGGTAAGGGAATTGAGATACTTAGATCTGATAAAATATCATCTGAAAAAAGTTATGTATTTCATGATAAAACTATGCTGTCAACCGAGGTGATTTTTGGAGATTTGTGTAAATGGTTATTGAATTATGAAAAATATAAAGAACCAATATATATATGGAAAAAGTCTATATATAATTATGATGTATCGGAAGAAGATGTTTTTTTATGGAGATGTCAGGCTTTCGAATTGTTATGTGAATTAGATGATACAATTTATAGCGAATCTATTAAGTTGAAGGATAAGAGACAGAAAGAACCTAATTTGCGTAATTACTTAGAGGCGTTGAATCAGGTACATCATTATATAGATTGTAAGGATGATGATTTAATAGATGTAAAAGAAGTAAGAAATTTGTATACACATAATAATCCTAAGAAAATGGTTTCACAGAGACAATGGTATAATTCAACACATATAATACAACTTGCATTGATAGAGGGAATTAAATATATATTTGGAATGGAAAATAAGGAATGTAAAGGCTTTTATCTTCACATTGCAAAGGGTGGAAAGGAAGAAGAAAAGAAGCGATTCAATGTATAATTCTTAGTAGTAAGAAAATTCGTTTTACTACCAATTTTACTACTAACAGGTAGTAACAACATGCTCAAATCTGCTCTGGTTTGTCACAATCTGCATTTTCAGAGCATATCATCATAACCCTGGAAACCCTTGCAAAATACGCGAAGCAACGAGCGAAGCATCCCGATATGCTTGCATAATCGGGCATTTTGCGACTGCCGCGACCGAGACGATAGTCGAGGTATGGCATTCCGGGGCAAAACAAGGAGAAATAAAACTACGATTAAAGTACTTTTCATCTGCCACGGCAGGGCTTTGAGTACAGCTATATGCGGCGATGAAGTGCGATAAAGCAGGGCAAATCGTGGTGAGGTGATAGGAAAGGGACTACGGTTTTTATACGGACGAGTAAAAAATAGTTGACCATATGTTGAAGCAGGTGCGAAAATGCCTGCTTCAACATATGGTCATAGAATTTCAAATTTACTGTAAAACATGATTCTGCAAGATTGGACATAGTAGGGTGCAATGTGGCGAATAACCGCATGAATTCTACAATTTGGACTACTAAGGAACATAGGTAGAATTGGGATAAAGACAAATGTGTTGGGAGGAATCCTTAGTAGTAACGGACTACTTAAACACATAAATGGATGATTAGGCCATAAAACCTAGGAAGAAATGTGGGGAATGTGGCTTTTTCTTGTTGATAATATGTTATAAGAATGTTATAATTTTGCTATAGCTTTTAATTGTTTATTATTGATCTTTTTGAGGTGAAAACATGGGCTTTTCAGAGAAAATAAAAAATTTAAGACAAGAGCGTTTACTTAGTCAAGAGGCATTTGCAAAGGAACTAGGTGTTTCTTTCGCAACTGTTAATCGTTGGGAAGCGGGGAAAACACAGCCAACATATAAAGCTTTACGCACTATAAAAGAATACTGCGAAAAGAATAATGTTGAATTTTCGGTAGATATTAATATTGAAAGAGGTAGTACAAATGGCTAAGTCTACAAATATAAATAATAGAAGGTACCTTGGAAATAAATATAAACTTTTACCATTTATTAAAAAGGTTGTCGATTCAGAGTGTACAGATATTGAAATTGTTGTAGATATTTTTTCGGGAACTGGTGCAGTTGCCTCAGCTTTTCAGGACAAGCAGTTGATAACTAACGATATTTTGTACAGTAATTATATTTCTAACTTTGCATGGTTTTCACCACGAAAGTATAGTAGAAAAAAAATAGAAACCATAATTGATGAGTATAACGCTATGGTAATTAATGAAGAGAATTATATGACCATAAATTTTTCTAATACATATTTCAGTCATGATGATTGTTCGAAAATTGGATTTATCCGAGAGGATATAGAGACTAAATATGCAAACAAAGAAATAAACGAGAGGGAAAGGGCATTATTGATAACTTCACTTCTCTATGCGATGGATAAAATAGCGAAGACTTGCGGACATTACGATGCGTACCGTCAAGGTGTAGAATTTGATATGCATTTAGAATTATTGTTACCGGAAGCGAGTATAACGAATAATAAAAAGAATAAGTGTTACAATATAGATTCGAATGATTTAGCGGGTAAAATTGTTGCTGATTTAGTATATATCGATCCACCATATAATTCAAGGCAGTATTGCGATGCATATCATTTGCTTGAGAATGTAGCCAGATGGGAAAAGCCAGAAGTCTTTGGCGTTGCAAAGAAAATGGATAGGACGGCATTGAAGAGTAAATATTGTACCAAAAGTGCAGCAGAAGCTTTCGATGATTTAATTAAGGAATTGAAGTGTAGGTATATTGTGCTGTCTTATAATAATATGGCAAAAAAAGGGAATGATCGTTCTAATGCAAGGATATCAGATGATGATATCTTCAGAATCCTTTGTGCGAAAGGAAAAGTAAAGGTATTCTCTGAGGAATATAAAGCTTTTACAACTGGGAAATCTGATATAGAAGATAATCAAGAGAGATTATTTTTATGCATATGTAATGAGGAGGAATAAAATGATTCAATCGCCATTAAATTATACTGGCGGAAAATACAAGTTGTTGCCACAAATTCTGCCACTTTTTCCTAAAGATATAAATTGTTTTGTCGATTTGTTTTGTGGTGGTTGCAATGTTGGAATTAATGTTTGCGCAAAAAAATATGTTTATAATGATAGCTGTGAGCCATTGATTAATCTCTATTCTGTTATGCAGACTTTAGATTCAGCAAGCTTTATAGAAAAAATAGAAACTGTAATAAAAAGATATGGTCTATCGGATGTAAAACTATATGGGTATGATTTCTATAACTGTAATAGTTCAGATGGATTGGGGGTATATAATAGGGATAAATACATGAAGCTTAGAGCGGATTTTAACGCATTGAAAGAAAGAAATGTTGATTATTATGTTATGTTGTATGTACTTATTGTATATGCATTTAATAATCAAATAAGATTCAATAGAAATGGAGAATTTAATTTACCACCGGGCAAAAGAGATTTCAATCAGAAAATGCATAGTAAAGTTGAAAACTTTATAGAATTGCTTCAAAATCAAAATGCTACATTTATACATAGTGATTTTAGAGAGATAGAAATTGATAAACTTACGGATAAAGATTTTGTGTATGCTGACCCACCATATTTAATTACTTGCGCTGCTTATAATGAGCAAGGGGGGTGGTCAGAAGTTGACGAAGAGGATTTACTTCAAAAGCTCGATGATTTATCACAAAGAGGGATTAAATTTGCATTATCTAATGTTTTGGAATCCAAGGGAAGAGAAAATGTTTTGTTGAGAAAATGGATTGAATCTAGACCAAACTACAAAATGGTAGATTTGAATTATTCATATAATAATGCAAATTATCAGAGACAAAATAAGGAACAAAAAACTAGGGAAATTCTTGTTGTAAATTATTAGGAGGCTAATATGAGAATAAAAGAAGGTCAGATTTTTAATCTGATGGATACAAATGGAAGAAGAAATGATGTAATCAATGCTTTGCAAGGTTATTTAACAATCTTAGATGATATTCAGAACGAGCAAAAAATGAATTGGGCCTCTATGCCGGAGAGCTTGGCGCAGTACGAGTTTTATAGACAGGCTATAGAATTATCACCTGAGGTTTTTGGGAAGCATGGACCATATGATAAACTTGCTGAAACACTGGAAAGAAATAAAGATTTCGCATCAGCCGTTCAAACTCAAGATATGGAATGGATTCAAAAGAATAGTTTTATGTTTCAAAGTCTTGTTAAGCAATTTGATTTAGGAATAGAAGATAGAGCTAGGCATTATACAAGTAATTTGGTGAAATTGGGATTCACAGATGAAGGTAGAGAAATTTCGCCTGTTGGAGAGCTTCTTCTTGATTTGAAAAAGCTGAGAAAAGATGATTTAGAAACTATGCTCCCGATAGATGGAGTTAATATAGTTTATTTGCGTCAGTTAATGAAATTGCGATTATTTGATACTGAAGGAGAAAGATACTATTCACCATTTAATTTGGCTATTTTTGCGTTATTAAAACGCCATAGGTTGTCGGAAAATGAGTTTTCTGAGCTTGTTCAGGGGTTAAGTCCGTATTCGGATTTTTCGGATATCGAACAATATGTTTTAAATTATAGAGAAGGTGATATTGTTTCTGGTGTTTCGATTGATATTCCGGCAGAGATACATACAAATGAAAGAGTATCAGAAACTGTATTTCGAGACAATTATAAAAATGGAAAAAGTAATGCTGGAGTTGATATATACTGGGTGTATTATAATCTTCTATTTGATTATTTAGAGAATCCATCCTCTGCAACAATAGATAAATTGCTTACATTTTTTGAAAATAACAAGGCAATGCTTAATAAGGCATTTGGGTGTGGTCAGAATATTTTTGCACAAAAAACGGGAGATAGGCCGACAACAATTGAATTTGCTAAGCAATACAAGAAAATGTTTGAAGGAAATTTAAATATTTATATTTTTAAACAGTTTTCATTGTCAAAGATACTTGATCAAATTCGTGAGTATTCAGATACTACAAAACGTATTTTTAAAGCAACCGGTATTATTAGTTTTGATAATGGGTTTGTTGAATTAGCCTACCGAGAATTGTGTGCATGCATATTTGAGGAAGAAATAATTAAAAATAGAATAGCTGGAAGTATAAGCGAAGAGTCGCATTCATATTATGATTGTTATGCAGAATACGAAGAAGGAATAAACAGTTTTTATTGTGATGTAACTTCTTTGTCACAAATACTGGAATATTATGAAGAAGAAACTAAACAAGTTGAAGATAATATTCAAAAAGAATTTCCGGGTGCAACTATTGAAGAGATTCCAGTTATGGTTGCAGATAAACGAAGAAAGGAGTTTGCTGAATTTATAGATAAGAATTATCCTGCAGAGAAGGTTAAGGAAATTCTTGGACTATTTAGTAATCGAAGTAATGATAAGCTTATTAAAGACATAGTTAGTCCGGATGCAACAGTTCCAACTATCTATGAGTATGTCGTTGGTATTGCCTGGTACTATTTTTCGGGAAAAAGAGTTGATATTCTGAGTAGTTATAATTTGACGTTGTCCGCAAACTTTGAACCTTTAGTACATGCTGGTGGAGGACAAGGTGATATTGTAATATATGAGGTTGATAAGGTTATTATGCTAGAAGCCACATTGATGAATGCAAATAGTCAAAAACGTGGAGAATGGGAACCTGTGCTTAGACATTCTATTAATTTGAAAGTCGAGGAGGAAACTGCTAACACGGGTAGGGAAGTGACATCATTCTTCATTGCGGATAGCTTTGATTACAATACCATTAATATTTGGAAAGCTGTTGCTGCAGTGCCACTTCAGTCTTCTAATGATAAAGATAAGTTTACGGATAATGTTGTTATCATGCCTGTTAACACAGACGAATTGTCTTCATTGATAGATAAGTCATCAGAGTACGATGAAATCATATCAAAGGTACATAAACTATTCGAGGTTGACAAGATAAACTTTGATATTGAATGGAGAGAAAAATTTATGGGAGCTATTATTTAAGCTTTTATGCTACGTACTGGGGGAGGTTAAATCTCTACACCCTTTCTTCCTAAAGACCGATGCCCCCTCTCACGCATATTTTCGCGAAATTACACAGGGGGGTATTGTGTTAACTTGGTTTTAGCAACTCGAATGGCTGAAATTAAGAGAAAATATAGAAATGCTGTGCGCGAAAAGTATTGCCGATTTGTGTAGAAGTAGGGCTGACTTGAAATAGGGCAGCTCTTTTTCAAATATTGTGTTGACTAATTTGTCCGGTAGAGTGATATATGTACATACCAAAAAGAAAGGTGGTATATGCGATGATTACGGAAATTGATTTTAGGGTTAAAGGTGAAAAACGAAAGAAGCTGGCTTATGCCATCGGTGAATTGTTTGGAACGCCAGTAAAGTATACCAGAACACCAAAGTTTGATTATCTGATTGGAAGCAACGTTTTGGATAAGAATGGAGTGTTTCATGCATTCGAGGATATGACAGAAAGCATGTTGGAATTGGTTTTAGAACGGTTTTACAAAGGCGAGCCTATTCAACAATCAGAGTAGCGGGAGGATGAAACTGAGGAAGCAGATGTATTAATCATTTTCTTCCCGATATGTTTTGATTGCATTTGAAAAATCATTTGGCATAACCACATGGTGAAGCGGTACAACGATATCTATCGGGTGCAGTTGCCGAATATCACGCTGCATGTTTGCCGGCACACGTATTGTAGCAATATGGCGAAATCCGGCATGAATCCAAAGACACTGCAGTACTTTATGGGGCATAGCGATATAGGAGTTACGCTTAACACCTATACGCATTTAGGCCTTGAGGATGCAGAGGATGAATTGAAGCGGCTGGAGGACTTGCAGAATGCCAGAAAAGAATTGGAACGGACGCAAGGAGAGAAGCCTGTGTCACAGAAGATGTTTAAAGCTATATAGGGATAGGTTTGTTTGGAGGCGCTCTGGCGATAGGCTGGAGCGTTTTTGTTATGGAAAAGAGAAGAAAATGGCGATATAATATATATATAAGTATTTTTGGGAAAGGAGATAATTTAATTATGGAACTAGATATTATTATTCTTCCTAAAAGCAGTAATGAGTCTCAGACTCAATTAGAATTGAAGCAGAAATTAGTTAAAGTATTAGAGAAAATATATGATGATGTCCAGAAGGAGATTTTACAGATTACTATTAATAGTGAAAAAGCTAATGTGAATTATCGAATATCCGCTAAAAATAATAATATGTTATTTGTAAAATTATGGTGTAAATACACACCAGCTAAAGAAGCCGAAATTTTAGACAATACTGTAAATAGATTAATACGTGGTGAACATAGGAAAGACTGGAATATTGTTATAACTTATGATGAAGTTTCACAATTGTATTGTTGTAAACTTATGCCTTTGTTTGGCGTGTTTGAACGACGGACAAGAGAATTAGTGTATACAACTATTATAAAAATATTCGGAATACAGTGGTTTGAAAAATCCTTTAGTGAAAACCTGCAGAATACTTTGAAGGGTAAGGGAAATAATAAAACGCAATTAATAGAGGGTGCTTTAAATGAATTGACATATGAACAATTAAAAGAATATTTATTTGTGCCATATAGTAATTATAATTTTGAAGATATACTTGACAAAGAATTCGCTAAAGAGAATCTTGATAAACTTTCTCAAGAAGAGATTATTAGTATAATTGAAAAATGTAGAAAAGTTTCTCTTTGGAATAGATTTTTTGGTGAGTATGAGCAATTTAAAGATTTTGAAAGAAAAATAGAATATCTTCAGCCTTATAGAAATACTGTAATGCATAACAAGAGAATGACAAAAGATGAATATGAGAAGGTTAGAAAATCACTAAAATCAATAAATAAGTTATTGTCGGAAGCTATAAGCGTGATTGAGGATGAAATATATACAGACACAAAGCTTATAGATGTAGTTTCAGCTCTGGGGAATATATGCTCAAAAATTCTGGGAAACTCTATTCAAAATTGGGTTGAAAAAGTAAAACCTACATTGGCATCCTTGGGAAAAGTTGTTATAGAAGCTGCTATGCCCCAAATTAATATTCCCGCTATTATGCCAGAATTAAATTTAGGAACCGAGTTGTCAAAACATTTTGAAGAAGTATACAAGGTACCACAATTAGATGTTTCAAAGCTACACGGTATACAGGGGGTAGTGTCTTCTGTTGACAGTGTAAATATGGATGCTTTTAAGGCTGCATATAATAATGCAGGGCTAAATTGGACAAATCAGATTGTAGAGCAGGCTAATAAGTTAAGCACTGTGTGTAATATGTCGGCTTTTAACTCTACTGGTTTACAAGAATTAAAGAAAATAGCAGATAAATACAATCAGATATCAAATGATTTTAAAATAGTAGAAAAGGATGGGAAAACTGAACAATACCGCGATAATGAAAATAAAACTTCGGATGAAGAGAAGAATGATAAGGATACACAGTAGAAAAATAGTTTATTTGAATCAATTGAAATAGAGTATATTAAGTAGAAAGACAGGTGATTTTATGAAATATCCTAAGACACTGAATGTTAAGGTGGAGAACATTTTTGGTGATCAAGATGTTCAGATAACATTATATTCTGGATTAACCATATTTGTTGGGACAAATGCTTCAGGAAAAACGCAAACATTAAAAAAAATAAGAGACATTATGAAAAATGAGGTGGGTAGTAATAAGGTCCGGTATTTATCATCCAATAGAATTGGAAATATGGAACAGTATAGATCAAAAATTAATCAATATACTTATACCACTGATGATTATACATTTGGTGATCAAGCAACAAAACGTGCTCGTTTACAAATAGAAACTGCATGCGGTGATTTTTTTGCAATGGATGAACGAAAGGATGTTTTTATTAAGGTATCCGAAAGATTGTCGGTGTTGTTTAATAGAAATATTTTTATTCGCTGGGATGCTGGACAAATGAAGGTGTTTTTTGGAAAAACTGATAGTGAACAAGAATACTCTGTTGCAGCAGAAGCAAGTGGATTAGTTAATGTTATTTCGATTTTAGCTGCCTTATTTGATGAATCGGTTGAGGTATTGCTAATTGATGAACCAGAAGTGTCATTGCATCCTCAGTTGCAATCATATCTTCTTCGCGAGATGAAGAATGTTGTAAAGAAATATAATAAAACCATTATAATTTCAACTCATTCGGCGGAAATGATTGAATTAAATGAAGCATCAGATTTGTGTAACTATATTTTTTTTAGAAAAAATACGTTACCTAAACAAATTTCCCCAGATGCATCAGAGTTGAATAGTGTAAAATTAAAAGAATTTTTATTACGAATGAGTCTTATATACAATGAAGGCTTTTTTGCTAAAAAAGTACTTCTTATTGAAGGATCAAGTGATATGATTTTGTGTCGGTATCTTTGTAATAGACTTGACTTAAATCTTGATGTTGCAGGTTCCCAAATTATTCCGGTTGAAGGAAAAGGACAATTTCCTATTATTACGAAGCTATTTAGGCTTATTGGTAAAGAAGTATGTGTCTTAACAGATTTAGATGGATTTACAGATGATAATAGTATTATTAATTTATTTTCTGAATTACCAGAAGGTACAAAAATTGCTAATAATCATGGTAATGAGAACCTCCAAAGTATGATTAGAGAAATAAAGACAAAAATAGATGAGGTAATTCGTTCTACAAAAAACAATATGATATCAATTTATAGCCAACATCCGTATTGGATAAATCGAGATCTGGAAGCGGGGGAAGATAAAATCATTCGTCGTGCATTGGTTGCACAGTTGTTTACAGTAGATGAAGATGAGTTATTAACTTGGCCGGATTCTCAAGAGTGGACAAGTCTTAAAAAGAGAATTACTGTGTTATTAGATATTTTAGAAGAATTAGGATGTTTTATTCTCAGGAAAGGGGCGATAGAAAGTTATTATACTTTTTCTCCTAATACAACATATAACGGAAAGCCATCTGCAGCGGCTCATGAGGTTAGTTGTTGGGAAGAAAAAAGTACTGAACAAATCTATGAACATTTCTCTGACATTACTCGTTCTTTGCAATTTGCTGCACTTGAAAAAAATGTAGATGAGAGTTTTGCGGTAAAGAAGGAATTATTAAGTGAATTAGCGTTAATACTTGGAATCTTGCCTGAAGTATCAACTGAAAAAGAAATTTTGTCATGTATTAAGCAGTCAAAAGGTAGCGTAGACTCTCTTTTTGATTACAAAATAATAAATGAAAATAAGCGATTGGGAGTAGAAGTATCATTAAAATCTAAAATAATAGATGTGGCTGGATTCCCGTTTAAGGCTTTTGTTGGGGATAATGTTAATAGCCTTATAGATGAAAAAATTCATTCTGATTTGAGCGAAGTCTGCTAGTAGTAACCCATCCACTTTTTGCTCCGTTTCTACTACGATTGCTGTACACATCTTGCAAAATTTTGCTAAGATTTGCATTTTATGTACAGAAATGACCAATACATAAAGAAATATTAACACCGCGCAAAATGCTGCAAATGGCAGCAGAAAAGCGCCTTTTGAAAGGAGTTTATATGAGTATACGAGTACTTTTCATCTGCCACGGCAATATCTGCCGTTCGCCGATGGCTGAATTTATGTTTAAAGATATGACCGCCCGCCGGGGTATTGCAAAGGAGTTTGAGATTGCCTCCGCGGCGACGAGTACGGAAGAGATATGGAACGGAGTGGGGAATCCGGTGTACCCGCCGGCGAAAGCCGAGCTGGCAAGGCACGGGATTGGATGTGATGGTAAGAGAGCGGTGCAGCTTAAGAGGGAGGATTACGACTATTATGACTGGCTGATTGGGATGGATTCGATGAATATGAGGAATATTGAGAGGATGACCGGGCATAAGGGCGGCAAAATCCGCAAGCTGCTGACGTTTGCGGGAGAGGACGGGGATGTTGCGGACCCGTGGTATACGGGGGATTTTGGCAGGACGTGGAGAGATATTGAGAGAGGACTGGATGGATTTCTTAAATATCTTGGGTTTGAATGAAGATATTTTGCAGAAATGAAACCGCGCAATCCTTGACAAATCGCGCGTTTCTGTTTAATATTTAGCTTATGAATTTTTATATTAATATGAGCCGTCATATATAGGAGGCAGATATGGCTAATACTACAACATATAATCCTAAATCGATCGAGCCGAAGTGGCAGAAGTACTGGGAAGAGAACCAGACTTTTAAGACTGATGTATGGGATTTTTCCAAACCTAAATTCTATGCGCTTGACATGTTCCCGTACCCGTCAGGAGTAGGTCTTCACGCAGGACATCCGGAAGGATATACCGCGACAGACATTGTGTCACGTATGAAGAGAATGCAGGGATATAATGTTTTACATCCGATGGGATATGACTCATTTGGACTTCCGGCAGAGCAGTATGCGGTTACGACCGGACATCATCCGAACGGATTCACAGAGAAGAATATAGAGACATTTACGGCACAGCTTAAGGAACTTGGATTTGATTATGACTGGAGCCGCAAGATTGCGACAAGCGACCCGGATTTCTATAAGTGGACACAGTGGATTTTTAAACAGCTTTATCTTGACGGATATGCCAAGTATGTTGATATGCCGGTCAACTGGTGTGAAGAGCTCGGAACGGTTCTTTCCAATGACGAGGTAATTGACGGCAAGTCAGAGAGAGGCGGATATCCGGTCGTACGTAAGAATATGAAGCAGTGGGTTATCGACCAGGTGGCTTTTGCGGACAAGCTCCTTGAAGGACTGAACGAGATAGACTGGCCGGAGTCCACGAAAGAGATGCAGAGACACTGGATCGGTAAATCAGAAGGTGTTGAAGTTGATTTCAATATCGTGGGCGGCGGAAGTTTTTCGATATTCACTACATGTATTGAGACGATTTACGGTATCACATTTATGGTACTGGCGCCGGACGGACAGCTTGTTAAGGAACTGATGCCGAGAATTAAGAATCAGGCAGAGGTTCAGGCATATATCGACGAGACAGTCAAGAAAAACGATATGGACAGAACGGAACTCAATAAGACGAAGTCGGGCTGCGTTCTTGAAGGAATATATGCAATCAATCCGGTCAATGGCAAGGAAGTGCCGGTGTTTATCGGCGATTTCGTACTTGCTTCATACGGAACAGGTGCGGTTATGGCGGTACCGTCACACGACCAGAGAGACTTCGAGTATGCCATTGCGCATAAGCTTCCGATGATTCAGGTAATCGAGGGTGCCGATGTGAGCGAGCAGGCATTTGAGAAATATGATTACCTCGGCAAGGGATGTAAGCTTATGAACTCAGAAGAGTTTACGGGACTTACTGTTGAGGAAGCCAAGACTGCCATTACGGATAAGCTTGTTAAGATGGGTGTGGCCCGCAAGAAAGCAAATTACCATTTCCGTGAGTGGATTTTTGCAAGACAGAGATACTGGGGCGAGCCGGTTCCTGTTGTACACCTTGAGAATGGAGAAATTCATGTGCTTGATGATGATGAACTTCCGCTTGTTCTTCCGGAACTTGAGGACTACAAGGGCAAGAACGGACAGGCACCTCTTGAGAATGCGACAGAGTGGAAGCAGTACGACCACAACGGAATCAAGGGTAAGAGAGAGACATCGACCATGCCGGGCAGTGCCGGATCAAGCTGGTATTATTTAAGATATATTGACCCGCATAATGATAAAGAACTTGCCGATAAGGAACTCCTTAAGCATTGGATGCCGGTTGACCTCTATATCGGAGGACCGGAGCATGCGGTAGGACACCTTATGTATTCAAGAATCTGGAACAGATACCTCTATGATAAGGGCATTGCACCTACCAGGGAGCCGTTTAAGAAACTTGTGCATCAGGGCATGATACTCGGATCCAACGGAATTAAGATGGGTAAGAGATTCCCTGAATTTGTCATCAATCCGAGTGATATCGTAAGAGATTACGGTGCTGATACATTGAGACTTTATGAGATGTTCATGGGACCGCTTGAGGCTTCCAAACCATGGAGCCAGCAGGGCGTTGAAGGTGCGAGAAGATTTATCGGTAAAGTATGGAATTTCTTCACTGAACCGGAGAGTATCATTGAAGATACAGACAACGGACTGAAGAAAGTATATCATCAGACTGTTAAGAAAGTTACACAGGATTTCGAGACACTCGGATTCAACACTGCGATCAGCCAGATGATGATATTCATGAATGCTGCCACTAAGGAAGGCAAGTGCCCGCGTAATTATGCAGAAGGATTTATTAAGATGTTTTCGTGCATCTGCCCTCATGCAGGTGAGGAAATCTGGAGTATTTTAGGACATGATGGCACGATTGCATTTGAGAAATGGCCAGAATTTGATGAAGAAGCCGTTAAGGAAGATACCGTGGAAATCGGTGTGCAGATCAACGGTAAAGTTAAGGGCAAGGTTGAAATAGCTGTTGATGAAGACTCACAGACAGTAATTGCCAAGGCTAAAGAGATTCCGGCTGTTGCGAAGGCAATAGAGGGCAAGAACATAGTAAAAGAAATCTATGTTCCGGGAAGAATCGTAAATATTGTTGCTAAATAAGGCAATGCTATATTGGGCTTCGGTACGTTTAAAGTACCGAAGCCATTTTCATTAGGGTTTCTACTTTGGATTGTTCCTCCGGGTTCATGTCTTTTTTCATGCTTTCAAAAAGAGTTTCGATGTCGGATTTGGTAAAACTTATGTGCTCCTGCCTGGCTTTGTTTGAAAAGGCAAGAAGGAGAGGGAGGATGTCATCGGACGAAACACCGGATGAAAGCTGCATGAATTCATTTAAAAGTGCCGATTTGCGGCTGTCTATGTTGTTCATATGCCTCCTTTGCTGCCGGGATTATTATTGAGCATCCGGCTGTATTGTTCATACATCTGCTGCTGTTTGGGTGACAGAAAATTCTTTAACATGTCGGATGATTTATCCGGGGCCTGAGGTTCGGAATTCATTGCATTGTAGATGCTGAATATCTCGTTCATGTTGCTGAAGTTGGACATCATGTTAAAAATTTCACAATCTTTTTTGGGGCAGAACCGTTTGATGTCGTTCACGATATGCTCGGTGTCGTGATGCGCCCTTGCCAGAGGGGACGGACATGGCATGTTTTTATAGAACTCAAGGGTCTGCATAAGTTCGGCAAGTCTGATAAACAGGGCGAACATCTTCTGCTGTTCCCCGGATGTGTATGGCAGATATGCTTTAATCATCTGAAAATATGTGCCGCAGGTGGCGATGTCAAATTCGGTAAGCGGCAGGGTTTCAAAATGCTCCATATGTTTTTAAATCTTTTTTTCTAATATATGCAGACGGACATATGAAAATACCGGTTCCAGTTTAGTGGAACCGGCATATCGGAATAATTAGCCGATGAGTGCTATAAGGATAATGATCCAGAGCCAGTTGTTTCCGCCGCATCCACATCCGCAGCCATCGCCACATCCGTTTCCGCCGAAAAGTGAGTTGCCGAAGATTCCGCCTTCACCGCCGCATGCGCATGAAAGAATAAGAATCCAGAGAAGTACATTGCAGCTGCAGTTGCCTGATCCTGAAATCGGGCTGCCACCGCATCCGCATCCTGTTGCTGCTAAATCACTCATTGTTTTTCCTCCGGGAAATAAACTTTACACTATACAGATATGCGAAATCACCTTTTTGGTTACTATAATAATTGTTGATTTTCACAGATATTGTAGTATAATTTAAAAGATAGTGCTTTTGACAAGTATTAAAATACATAAATTAATTAAAATATATTATAAGGAGATTATGCCATGGATAAAATTAAGATGACTACACCGCTTGTGGAAATGGACGGGGACGAGATGACAAGAATTCTCTGGAAGTCTATCAAGGAAGAACTCCTCTGCCCATTCATAGATCTTAATACAGAATATTACGACCTTGGACTTGAGCATCGTAACGAGACTGATGATAAGGTTACGGTTGATGCAGCCAATGCCAATATGAAATATGGAGTTGCCGTAAAGTGTGCTACGATTACACCGAACGCTGCGCGTATGACAGAATACAATCTTAAAGAGATGTGGAAGAGCCCTAACGGAACTATAAGAGCCATTCTTGACGGAACCGTATTCCGTGCACCGATTATCGTAAAAGGTATCGAACCGCTTGTAAAGAACTGGCATAAGCCTATTACAATAGCAAGACATGCATATGGCGACGTATATAAGAATGTCGAGATTAAGGTCCCGGGTGCCGGAAAGGCCGAGCTTGTATTTACCGGCGCAGACGGAGAAGTTATCAAAGAAACTATCCATGAGTTCAAGACACCGGGAATTATCCAGGGAATCCATAATGTGGACAAGTCGATTGAAAGCTTTGCCAGAAGCTGCTTCAATTACGCACTCGATAAGAAAGAAGATTTGTGGTTTGCCACCAAGGATACAATTTCCAAGAAATACGATCATAATTTCAAGGATATTTTCCAGGAAATTTATGATAATGAATATGAAGAGAAATTTAAGGCGGCAGGAATTGAATATTTCTATACACTGATTGATGATGCGGTTGCAAGAGTAATGAAGTCCGAAGGCGGATACATCTGGGCCTGCAAGAATTATGACGGTGATGTTATGAGTGATATGGTTGCTACGGCATTCGGATCGCTTGCGATGATGACATCTGTTCTTGTATCACCAAGCGGTGTGTACGAGTATGAAGCTGCCCACGGAACGGTACAGAGACATTATTACAAACATCTCAAAGGCGAAGAGACATCTACCAACTCTGTGGCAACGATTTTTGCCTGGAGCGGAGCTCTCAGAAAGAGAGGCGAGCTTGACGGCAATAAGGAATTGCAGATTTTCGCCGATAAGCTTGAAAAAGCATGTATAGATACGATTGAAAGCGGGGAGATGACTAAAGACCTCGCACTTATAACTTCAATTGATAATCCGAAAGTTCTTAACAGTTTTGATTTTATCAAGGCAATAAGAACGAGACTTGAAGCATCACTTTAAGATAAAAATATAAGCGACGAGCAGTGCAGGACACTGCTCGCTGTTATTTTAACGGCGGCAGGCCGGCATGGAGCAATTTTATGGGTATTAGACGCAAAGGCAGAAACAAGGGAATAATTTCCGGAACCGCCGCACTGATTAAAAAGTGCGGCTTAAGTCTTATTGTCTTTGAATTGCTGTACAAATTGGCCGCTTTTGCTATAGGATATCCTCTTTATCTGGCGGGATGGGATTTTACGCTCAGGAAGGCCGGATTTAAGTATCTTACCAATAATTATTTTTTCACTTATCTTAAAAGTCCGTTCACGATAATCTTTTTCGTGCTCATTATTCTGATTTTTGCCTTTTATGTTACTTATGAAGTGGCATGCCTTTCGGTGTGCTTTGATGCCGGTTACCATAATAATCCGATAACCATTGCCCAGATTTTTAAGGCAGGTGCGAAACTGGTCCGTAAAACGATGAAAAAGAAACGCATAGTAACTTTTTTGCATGTACTGATTGTATCATTAATGATGAATATTACACTGATAGGCTTTCTTGCATCGGGAATTACGCTTTCGGACGCGGCTGTGCGCACGATTAAGAGCCATGCATATATTTTTATTCCGATAGGACTGGCGGTGCTTGCTTTGTTTGTATATTGTATTATTCATATGTTTTCCATCAATTACATGGCATATGACGGTGGAGATATATCGGACAGCAAACGTAAGAGCAGGCAGATGGTAAGAGTGAGGGGACTAAGGTCATTCGGACTTGTGTTTGGCTGGAACGTCGCATTGTTAGCGGTAATTTATATAGTTTATTTTATAATGATTATTCTCATAAGTCTCGGTGTCACGATACTTGACAAGGCTAATCTCGGTATGGCGTTATTCCTTACGGTGTTCAGGGTTGTACTTTTCGTGACCAAGGTTCTTCTCACAATTACATCACTTCCGGTTTCGTATTGCCTGATAACGAGTATGTTTTACAGATACAGATGCGATGAAGGGGACGAATTCAATATGGGAATAGTTACGGAGAGCCTGATTGGAAGTAAGGGAAATTCACACCGCATGAGGCAGTTCGTGATATCGGCGGCAGTTATCGTAATATCGTTGGTAATGAATATCATGTATATGGTGAGTGCATTTGACAGCAATCCTTTCTCTAACGTGGAATTCTTTGACCAGACACTTATAATGGCGCACCGCGGAAGTTCATATAATGCACCTGAGAATACCATGCTTGCATTTGAGAAAGCAGTGGAAGCTACGGCCGATTATATTGAACTTGATGTCCATGAGACGAAGGACGGACAGATTGTGGTCATGCATGATGACAGCCTTAAGAGAACGGCCGGAGTGAATAAGAAAGTCTGGAATATGAATTATGAGGATATAGCAAAACTGGATGCCGGAAGCTGGTTTGGCAGCAACGAAGAATTTAAGGAATGCCGCATACCGCTTTTGTCTGATGTAATGAAATATACCAAGGGAAAAATACGGCTTAACATAGAGATAAAACTTACGGACAACGAGCCTGATCTTGTGAAAATGGTTGCAGCACTCATAGAACAATATGATTATATTGACGAATGCGTTGTCACATCCATGAATTACGAAGCACTTAAGGGTATAAAACAGATTAATCCGAAGATACAGACCGGGTATGTGCTTAATGTGGCGTACGGTAATTTTTATAATCTGCCGTATGTTGACGCTTTCAGTATTAATTCGGGATTTGTCAATAAGAATATGATCGATGCCATCCATAACAGAGGCAAGGAGATATATGTCTGGACGGTTAATGGTGAAAACAGGGCCAAGGAACTTACCGTAATGGGTGTTGACGGACTGATAACGGATAATCCCGTTATGGCAAGGGAAGTTGTTTACTCCAAATATTCCAATACATTGATATATAATGTGCTGAGTTATGTTTTTAAAGGATAGGGGTAACTCATTTTGACTTTTTTACCAAAATATTATATAATATGAATTGATGGCCGCAGGCCTGTTTGACAGATAAAATCATATGAAAAGAGGTATGTTAATGGATAATAAGAAAATAGTTGTTGCACTCGGACGTAATGCATTCGGTGAGACATTTCCGGAGCAGAAGGCTAATGTTGCCAAAGCGGCAAGAGCGATAGCCGATCTTGTTGAGGCTAAGTATAATATAGTTATTACACACAGTAACGGTCCGCAGGTAGGAATGATACAGACTGCAATGACCGAATTTGCCAGACTTGATTCAAGATATACTGTTGCGCCTATGTCACTTTGCGGTGCAATGAGTCAGGGATATATCGGTTTTGACCTTCAGAATGCGATAAGAACAGAGCTTCTCAACAGAGGAATATATAAGACGGTATCTACTATTATAACACAGGTCAAGGTGGATCCTTTTGACAGGGCATTCTCTAATCCTACCAAGGTTATCGGAAGATATATGACAGAGGAAGAGGCAAAGGCTGAGGAAGCCAAGGGCAATTATGTTGTAAAAGAAGATAAAGGATACCGCAGGATAATCGCAGCTCCTAAGCCTCAGGATATATACGAAATCGATGCGGTAAGAACACTTCTGGATGCCGGACAGATTGTAATAGCTGCCGGAGGCGGCGGAATACCGGTACTTGAACAGAGAACTGTCCTTAAGGGAGCAAGCGCCATAATTGAGAAAGACTATGTTGCGGCAAGACTTGCGGAACTTATTGATGCAGATACACTTCTTTTCCTTACGGCAGCTGACAAGCTTGTCATTAATGAAGGAACGGATAAGGAACAGAGTTTTGACACGATCAAGGCCTCTGAGCTTAAGGAATATGTGAATGAAGATAATATGGGAGCCATTACGACACTGCCTAAGGTATCGGCAGCGGTAGAGTTTGTTCTCGCAGGCAATGAGCGTAAAGCGGTAATTGCCAACCTTGAGAGAGCTAAGGATGCGCTTGCGGGCAAATGCGGAACTACGATTTTATAGACGTCGGAAAGGATGATAACAATGACAAAAGTAACAATAATCTCGGGATTTCTCGGAGCAGGTAAGACTACATTTATTAAGAAACTTCTCGAGGAAGTTTATAAGGGACAGAAGGTTGTCCTTATCGAGAACGAGTTCGGTGAAATAGGAATTGACGGCGGCTTCCTTAAGGATGCCGGAGTACAGATTAACGAGATGAATTCAGGATGCATATGCTGTTCACTCGTAGGTGATTTCGGAAGGGCTCTTAAGCAGGTTGCGGCTGATTATAAGCCGGATATGATTATAATAGAGCCATCCGGAGTAGGAAAGCTTTCGGATGTAATTGCCGCTGTTGAGAATGTGGCTGAAGAAGCAGAACTTACACTTGAGAATTTCATAACTGTAGCTGACGGAACCAAGTGCAAGATGTATATCAAGAATTTCGGTGAGTTTTATAATAACCAGATTGAGAGTGCATCCACAATAGTTCTCAGCAGAACACAGAATATGACAGAAGATAAGCTTGAAGCTGCTGTAGCACTTATCAGGGAGCATAATGATAAGGCTGCGATAATCACAACACCTTGGGATGATCTTACAGGCAAGCAGATTGAAGATGCCATGAAGAAAACATCTCTTGTTGACGAGATGCTTAAGGAAATGGATGTATGTCCGGTTTGCGGACATCATCATGATGACGAAGATGAGCATGAACATCATCATGACCATGATGGAGAATGTTGCTGCGGACATGATCATGATCATGAACATCATCATGACCATGATGAAGACGAAGATGAACATGAACATCACCACCATGACCATGATGAGGAAGAACATGAGCATCATCATCATGACGGAGAATGCTGCTGCGGACATGATCATGATCATGAGCATGGACATCATCATCACCATCATGCGGATGACGTATTTAACAGCTGGGGTACAGAGACACCTCATAAATACGACAGAGACAGTATAGAATCTATTCTTAAGAGACTTGTAGAGACTGACGAGTTCGGAGTTATCTTAAGAGCTAAAGGAATGGTTCCGGATAAAGAAGGCAGATGGATTTATTTCGATGCTGTTCCGGGTGAATATGAACTCAGGGACGGTTCGCCGGAATATACCGGAAAGCTTTGCGTAATAGGTACCAATGTTGATCCGGATAAGATGGAAGAATTGTTTGGACTTAAATAATAATTATATGCCGGAGGCATTTTTCTCCGGCATATTTCATAAATAAGAATTGTTAGGAGCAATTACTATGCAGATACCTGTTTTTATAATTAACGGTTTTCTTGAAAGCGGCAAGACAACTTTTATCAAAGAGACACTTGCCAGCGAAGATTTTAATGATGGTTCAAGAAGTCTTGTGATCGCATGTGAAGACGGCGAAGAAGAATACAATGAAAAAGAAATGACGGCCCTTAATGTTACGGTTGAGATGGTTGAAGATGCGGAGGAACTCACAAAGGATTTCTTTGTGGAAGCAAGCAACCGCTGTAAGGCGGAACGTGTTTTCGTAGAATTTAACGGAATGTGGAAACTGGATGAGTTTATTGATTCGCTTCCGAATTTCATGGAAGTTGTACAGATAATCACCCTGGTAAATGCAGAGACCTATGATATGTACCTCTCCAATATGAGACAGGTCATGATGGATCAGTATAAATTAACCGAGATGGTTATTTTTAACAGATGTACCAAGGATTCTGACAGAGCGGCATACAGAAGAAGCGTAAAAGCCGTAAATACCAGAGCTCAGGTTTATTTTGAGTCATCCGACGGAAGCTCGAACGAAGTTAACGAGATACTTCCTTTTGATATATCAAAGGACGAGATAGAGATTGCGGATGAAGATTTCGGATTATGGTATATGGATGCGATGGATAATCCTGATAAATACGATAACAAGATAATCAAAACCAAGGCTGTTGTATATAAGCCTAAGCAATATGCGAAAAAAGGCATGTTTGCTCCGGGACGTTTTGCAATGACATGTTGTGTTGAGGATGTCAGGTTTATAGGATTCAGATGCGTATGCGATGATGTAACGGGCAAACAGCTGGAAGGATATCGCGACAGGGATTTTATAATGCTTACAGCGAGAGCTAAATCAGAGTTTTGTAAGGAATACAAGGGACAGGGTATTGTATTATATGCAATGGATATAGAGAGTGCATCCAAACCGGAAGATGACCTTGTATATTTTAACTAAGACAAACAGGAGGTTGAAAATGAGAATAAAGCGCAGCATACCGGTATCGGCTTTGTGCATTTTGATTGCACTGTCTCTTACATCATGCATATCCGTAAGAAAGGTTTCTGATGAAGAGATAAGAGCCGGTTTCGATGAACTGTGTGATGATATTTTTAAGCAGATGCTTGAAGATAACAGTTTCAATGCACATTTTGTGGTATCGGACCCGTCTGAATACGGCGTGACATTTAATGCAGATGATTATACTCTTGGAGGAGTGCTTATTGACGAAGATGAAGATGACGATGTTGACAGGTATCTTGATAAGCTTCATAAAATAACGCGCAAATCTCTTACGGATGAGCAAAAGACTGCTTATGACAGCATAGAATTTTACCTTGTTACGCAGAAGAACTATGAAGGACTTGAGATGTATTATAATTATTTTGGGCCTACATCAGGAATAACATCCAATCTTTCAAGTAACTTTATAGAGTATGTGTTCTATGATCAGGATGATGTGGATCATTATCTTGAATATCTTAAGGATTGCGAAAGGTATATCGATGAGGCTGTCGATGTCCTTTATAAGCAGTCGGAAAAAGGGTATTTTATGCCCGGGTATGTGGCGGATGAAGTTATAGAGCAATGTGATAAGATACTTAACGCAGATACGGAAGCGCTTGTTGTTACATTTGAAGATAAAATAGACGGACTTGGACTTGATGACAAGGTTAAGGACGAATATATTGAAACTAATAAGCAGTATGTGGATAAATATTATCTGCCTTCATATGAGAAAGTAAAAAATGCCGTCAGCGAGCTTAAAACAACGGGAACCAACGATGGCGGTCTCTGTGGTTTCGGCGATGATGGAAAGGCTCTTTATAAAGCGATATTGCGGGATAAAACAAGTTCAGACATGACACCGGAAGAAATTATAGAACTCCTGGAAGATGAGATGAACGAATGCGTTAAATCGCTTACGGCCGTGATTGCCATGGATTACAATGCATATGAAGAATTTATGGATTACAAAGCCGGATTTGACACACCTGATGATGTATTAAAGTATATTATTAAGGAGATGGAAAGTGATTTCCCTGCACCGGCAACAACAAATTATAATATAGAATATCAGAATAAAGCCTGCGAGGTCGAAGGAACACTGGCATATTATGTGTCATCGCGTATTGATGACATAAGTATTAACAATATCAAGGTCAATGGATCCGAGGTGGAGAGCGGTTCGCTTATGATGTATGAAACGCTTGCACATGAAGGATATCCGGGACATTTGTATGAGTTTACGAATTTCTACAATAACGATAGTGTATGCAATGCCCGTAAAGCACTTGATTTTACAGGTGCCACTGAAGGATGGGCCAAATATGTCGAGAACTGCGTTGATGAGTATCTTGATATGAGCCGCAATGTCCGGGAACTTAACAGGGTAAATAACCTGATAAGCTATATCTGCTCATCGAGAGTCGATATAGGAGTCAACTACGAGGGATGGACCATTGATGATGTTTACAGTTATCTGGCACAATATTATGAGATAAACAGGGAAACGGCAACCGAGATGTTTTATTCGGCGGTCGGAGACCCGGGAGTGCTTCTGCCGTACACAGTCGGCAACATTCTTATGCAGGATTTACGTGATAAGGCAGAAAAGAAACTTGGCAGCGGTTTCGAGGCACTTGAATTCCATAAATGGATACTTGACACAGGCATCACTGCATTTCCGGTATATGAAGACAGACTTGAGGACTGGTTAGCACAGAAGTAACATTTTGCTGATGTTAAGCCTGCCGCATCCCTGGGTATAGTAATCAAGCCCGGCGTCATCGGCACTTTTGCACAGAAGTTTCTTAAAATCATCATTTGATAAAGCTTTATTATAAGATAATACAAGAGCGGCGGCTCCTGACACAATCGGTGTGGACATGGAGGTGCCGCTTTTTGATATATAATTTCCGTATCCGTTATAACAGCTTATAATATTACTGCCGGGTGCTATAATATCCGGCTTGGGAACATCGCACATGGTAGGTCCTTTACTGGAATATGTGTGATGGCGTATTCCTTTTGAATCTGTATGGGTCATGACATCATCGGTTCCGACCGTTATTACCTTGCGGCTGGTTCCGGGAATTGTGATGGTATGGTATGCCGGACCGTTGTTCCCGGCCGATGTAATTACAGTAAGGCCGTCATCCCACAGATCTTCAACTACATCAATAAGCCTGCTGTATTCGCTCTGACATGATGACGATTCTGTTCCGACAGAAATATTAACAATTCGTATGCTGTATTTTTCACGGTTGGATTTGATCCACTCAAGAGCTTTTATCATTGTGGCAGAATCACCGCCTCCTTTGTAATCAAGTACTTTAAGAGATATAATCCCGGCTCCCGGAGCGACACCCCGGTAAAGTCCGTCCGACGCGGCACCGCTTGATGAGATAATGCCTGCGACATGGGTTCCGTGAGAATTGTCATCATACGGTTTGCTCCGCATATTCACAAAATCCACGAATTTAACAATATTGCCGGAAAGGTCCCTGTGCCTGTAAATTCCTGTATCAAGTATAGCAATGTTCACGCCGCGCCCGGTTATTCCGCTGCGGTGGATTGCATCGAGATTGAGTTTTTTTCTTATTCGGTTCATAAAGGTTACACCGCGGCATATAATATCTATAATCTAATGTATGTGGAGTGGTGGAAAAAGTGAAAAATACCCCCTAAAAGAGGGTATAGGATTTGATGAAAATATAGTAAAGTTATAGCGTAAAGATATAGAAAAGTTTTAAACGGAGGAATAAGAGATGAAGCTGATTGGTAAGATTAAGAATATGTCAAGAAGAACCGGAGCGGTTTTTATGGCAGTTGCTATGTTACTTGCGGGATTAGCAGTGGGAATGGGAATTTTTACAAATGCGGCATATGCTGAAGATGAGAATGTACAGATTGTACTTAGGAGACTTATCGGAAGCGCGAAGCCGTATGCGGTAACGGCGGAAGATGTATACGTATCCAATGATTATCAGGCTAACTTTGCGGCCAACCTCTTTCACCCATCAGAACATTGGGTAGGAAGTGATCTTTCAAGCAATCCGGGTACGTTTTACTTTAAGGATATGACACCGGGAACACTTAAACTTAAGAATGATAAGTCGGCTAATAATATTGTAGTCGGAGTTCCGTATACGATTAACGGAAATCTGGTAACACTTAACAGCCCTGAGAAGAATATTTATATTGCCAATAATAAGAATGTAAATATTTATTTCGAGGAGAACTTCCTTGATGTGACAGCAGCTATTTCTTATGCAAGAAATACATTTGCCCAGTTTGCAACATACCAGAATACAAAGGGTGTTATAGCTGATTATTCTGATATGAACAGAAGTGTTATAGATGTAAATGGTTGTACGGATCAGATTTGTGTGGTTAATATTACAGCAGCAGAGCTTAACAGTATCCAGAATGGCGGACTTAAAATTTATAAGCCGAAGGATAAGATCGTAGTAATTAATGTTAAAGATATCACAGATGATGAGATTTCAATAAGAGAGTATGCAATTAAAGAAGGCAACAATAATTTCGTGACATCATCTGCTAACAATTCAGCGACAATATCAGATACAATTATCTGGAACTTTGCTGATTACGATGGAACAGTAAATATGAACGGTGTGTGCGGAATATTAGTGGCACCGGATGCCAGCGTTGATCTTTATGTAACAAGTTCAGGAAGAGTAATTGCAGACAGATTTGAAAATATAAGCGGTGAGATGCATTTTGTATCGGCAGATATTCCTGTTGAGACTGAGCCGGACACCTATCCGACAGAAGCAGAGATACCGACACCAGAGACAACAGCACCGGAGACAACAACAGCACCGGAGACAACAACAGTACCAGAGACAACGACAGTGCCTGAGACAACGACAGCACCAGAGACAACGACAGCACCGGAGACAACAACAGCACCGGAGACAACAACAGCACCGGAGACAACAACAGTGCCCGAGACAACGACAGTACCAGAGACAACGACAGTGCCCGAGACAACGACAGCACCAGAGACAACGACAGTGCCTGAGACAACAACAGTGCCTGTAATTGATGAAACAACAGCTCCGGTTATGGAAACAACAGAAGTTGAGACAACAACCAGATCGGGCGAGGTTGAAGGCGATGATGAAACGACAGCCGAAGAGGAGACAACACTTGCAAGACGTAGAAGACCGGAAGTTGAAGCTGATACAGGTGATAAGTCCAATCTTCGTGTACTTGAGGTGATTTTCGCAGCATCAGGTATATGCTTCGCAGGCCTTGGTATCTATGGACTTACAAGAAAGAGATAATATTCTGAATCCTACGTTTAAATGATATTGGAAAAGGACCGCATTGCGGTTCTTTTCTTGCATTTTGCAGAAGTTTGTTATACAATTAAATCTAATCGTAAATCGATGAAAGGAGTAACTATAATGGGAAATGAAAGAATAATCGCTCCGGGTGAAATATACAGACATTTTAAGAACAGACTTTACCAGATAATAGCCATAGCATACCACTCAGAAACAGGTGAAAAATATGTGGTTTATCAGGCTATGTATGATGATTTTAAAATATACATAAGACCGTATGATATGTTTATAAGTAAAGTGGACAAGGATAAATATCCTCTTGCCACGGCCGTATACAGATTTGAGAAGGTGGATAGGGAAGAACTGACAGGCCTCAGATCCGTCAATGATGTACCGGGAAAGCAGCCGGAAGAAGTACGGGCAAACAATAATGATGATGGGGATAAAGTCAATCCATATCTTATGGGATTTTTTGATTGTGATACGAGTGCCTCACAGATAGAGTATCTCAATTCAATCAGGGGAAAAATCGATGACAGGCTTATTAATGACATAGCCGTGTCGCTGGATCTGACTGTTGATGACGGAAATATAGACGACAGGATAGATTCTTTAATAAGGTGTCTTAAGATGAAGGCGAGATTTGAATGCGGAAGGTTAAGATAGAAGGAGAATTGGATATTGAGAGAATTCTGGGATTCATTTAAGAAAAATATAACTTTTGAGAAAATTATAGTCAGGCTTATAATGGCCTGGCTCTTAACAGCGATAGTATTTTTCCTGAAGAGCGGAGATACATTTAACAGTGCTGCATTTGCAGCAGATATTAACGTGCCGATGTATGCCTGCTTTATGCTGCTCTTTTTTGCTTTTTTCTGTGGCCTTGGATATATGAAAGTATTTTCGTGGGCAGAAGTGTACGGACCAATGATTCTGGTTACATTATACGGGCTGGTTACCATAAGCAGCAATACCGATGTTACCTATCTTGTCGGAATTCTTGCGGTTCTTGCGGTCTCGATTACTTATGCCGCATCACACACAAGGACATTTGCTGAAATCAACGAGACAAAAATAGTTGTAATAATATATATTATTGCGGCTGTGTTCTATATGCTTATCGCGGGAACATTCACGGTGTTAAGATATGTAAATTACTCTGCGCCGGGATTTGATTTCGGCATATGGGTACAGATGTTCCATAATATGAAGACAACACTGGAGCCTGTCACGACTGTGGAACGTAATATGACATTATCGCATTTTGCGGTGCATTTTTCACCCATATATTATCTGTATCTGCCGTTTTATTTCTTCTTCCCGTATCCGGTAACACTTCAGGTACTTCAGGTAATCACTGTTGCAAGCGGAATTATACCGGTATATCTTCTGTGTAAGAAATTTGGCCTGAGCAAATCAGCCACGGCATGTTTTGGTATAATATTTGCACTTTTCCCCACGGTTGCGACAGGATGCTATTATGATCTTCATGAGAATTGTTTCCTTATACCTCTTATATTATGGCTGTTCTATGCTATTGAGAAAGATGATATCAAAGGAATAATTATTTTATCTTTGCTAACAATGCTTGTCAAGGAAGATGCGGCTGTTTATGTAGCATGCATAGGCTTATTTACGATATTCGGTAAAAGAAAATATATAAAAGGAACTGTAATGACCGTTTCGGCGGTTGTATATTTTCTTGTGGTCACAACGCTTATGCAAAAATACGGACTTGGCGTAATGACATACAGATACAGCAATTTTATGGTTGACGGTGCCGGAAGCCTTATGGATGTGATCAGAAATTTTGTGACCAATCCGGCATATGCTATAGCGGAATGTTTCGGAAGCGAGAAATATCCCTTCCTTCTGTATATGTTTGCACCGCTTGGAGCATTGCCTGTGGCAACCAAAAAAGTTTCACAGTTTATATTATTGCTTCCGATGTTGATAATTAATCTGGCAACCGATTACCAGTATCAGTATTCGATATTTTTCCAGTATGTATTTGGAGTTACTGCAATATTGTTTTATCTGGCAATATCAAATTATGCAGAACTTGGTGAGAAATCACGTAGATTCATGTGTTCGTTTGCGATATGCGCCGCAGTTATCATAATGCCAGTTGCGTCGTTTTCCAAATCATGGTACATAAGCAGCTATTCGGACGGAAAAGAACAGATTGAGGTTCTGAATGATGCGATGAAGAGCATACCTTCCGGCGCATCTGTAGGAGCAACCACCTTCTTCGTGCCGCACCTGGCAAACAGGACCGAGCTTTATGAATACCCGTACAAATTTGACAAGTCGCCTCTTCCGGATTATCTCGTGATTGATTTGAGATTTTATAAAATAACGGAGAAGGATGAGGAGTACTTTAAAGAGAATAATTATATAGAGACAGAGCGCGTTAAAGGATTGTATCTTATATTACATAGATATTAAATGTGACTTACAATAAATATAACAAGGAGTGTTTTATATGAGATGTCCATATTGTGGCGAAGAAAATACAAGAGTAATAGATTCAAGACCGGCAGATGATAACAGTTCGATCAGAAGAAGGCGGAGCTGTGATGAATGCGGTAAGAGATTTACGACATATGAGAAAGTTGAAATGGTGCCGCTTTTGGTTATCAAGAAAGATAACAAAAGAGAACTTTATGACAGAAATAAAATCCAGGAAGGAATAATCCGTTCATGTCACAAGAGACCTGTATCAATTAATACCATCTCGGAAATAGTTGATGAGATAGAAACAAAGATTTTTAACCTGGATGAAAAAGAAATTCCGACAAGCGTTATCGGAGAGATGGTAATGGACAAGCTCAAAGATATCGACGCGGTTGCTTACGTCAGATTTGCCTCTGTTTACAGGGAATTTAAAGATATTAATACATTTATGGTCGAACTTAAGAAGTTCCTTCAGTAGACAACAGGGAGATTTGCATGTTTAAGAAATTATATCCAACAAAATACCTTGATTCATCATACAGCATCGACTACGAGCAGTTGTACCGCAGTGGAATCAGGGGACTGATATATGATATTGATAATACATTGGTGGAGCATGGCATGCCGGCAACAGAGCGAGCCATTAAATTGTTTGAACAGTTGAGAAGTATCGGATTTGACACGTGCCTGATATCCAACAATAAAGAGCCGAGAGTAAAACCATTTGCGGATGCAGTCGGTTCAAAATACGTTTATGATGCCCACAAGCCGTCGAGAAAGAATTATATAAGAGCGATGGAACTTATGGGTACGGATACCGGCAATACATATTTTATAGGTGACCAGATTTTTACGGATGTGTACGGAGCCAATCGTGCCGGCATTCCGTCGATTCTTGTGAAACCGATACATCCGAAGGAAGAGATACAGATAGTATTGAAGAGAAAATTAGAAAAAATAGTGCTTTTCTGCTACAAAAGGAGAAAGAAATAATGAACGCAAAGACAGAATTATGCTGCCTTATAGGAAATCCGGTCGGACATTCGTTGTCACCGATGATTCATAACACTTTGGCGGAACGCATGGATATCAACATGGCTTACACTGCATTTAAGGTTGAAAGCGACAGACTTGATGATGCCGTCCGCGGAGCTTATGCCCTTGGAATCCGTGGCCTTAATGTGACAGTGCCGCATAAATGTGATGTTATAAGGAGTCTTGTCGATATTGATGAACTTGCCGGACATATCGGAGCGGTAAATACACTTGTCAGGGCTGACGGCGGATATAAAGGATATAATACTGATATTATAGGACTTGGCAGGGAACTTGACGAAGAAAACATTATAATTAAAGATAATGATGTTATCATCCTCGGTGCCGGTGGAGCGTCAAAAGCGATTACATATCTGTGTGCATCAAAGGGCGCATCTCATATATGGCTGCTCAACAGAAGCGTATTAAAGGCGCAGGCACTTGCAGACGAAGTTAATGCAAATTTTGGAAGCATTGTATCGGCACTTGCCCTTGATGAATATAATAAAATACCGAAGGGCAAATATCCTGTTATACAGACTACGAGTGTAGGGCTTTATCCTGATGTTGACAGAGCAGCAATTGAGGATGAAGAATTTTATGATTACGTCAGTGCGGGAGTTGATATTATTTTTAACCCGGCTGAGACTAAGTTTATGAAATATTGCAATGGACATAATGCACCGTCATATAACGGGCTTAAGATGCTATTGTATCAGGGAATAGCGGCATTTGAACTGTGGTACGGAGTAAGTATTGACAGGGAATTGTCCGGTGAAATACTAAATATGATGAAAAAGGAACTTGACAAATGAGCAATATTATTCTGATTGGTTTTATGGGGTGCGGCAAATCAAGTATCGGAAGATTTATGGCCAGAAACGGCTACAGGCTTGTAGATACCGACAGCGTTATCGAAAAAGATGCCGGAAGGACTATTAAAGAAATATTTGCCGATGAGGGTGAAGAGTACTTCCGCAGAAAGGAAACAGATATCCTCATGGAACTTATACAGCGTGAGGAGGATAATCTTGTTGTTGCGGTTGGCGGAGGACTTCCGATGCATGCAAGAAACAGGGCATTGATACATAAACTCGGAGTGGTCGTATATCTGCGTGCGAAAGTCGATACACTTGCCTGGAGACTCAGAAATGATACGGTAAGGCCACTTCTGCAGACGGGAAACCCGCGTCAGAAAATAGCTGAACTTATGGAAAAGCGTTCATCCACATATGAGGGCACGGCGGATGTAATAATAGATACCGACGGCTGCTCGTATGAGAAAGTATACAGCATGATTAAGGAGAAGATAAATTGAAAAAAATACTTGTAATAAACGGACCAAATCTTAATTTCTTAGGAATACGTGAGAAAAATATATATGGGGACAGGGATTATGATTATCTTGTGGGAATGATAGAGGAGTATGCAAAGACAAAGGAAATAGAAGTTGAGTGTTTCCAAAGTAACCATGAAGGTGCCATAATCGATAAGATTCAGGAAGCATATTTTGATAATGTGGCCGGAATAGTGATAAATCCCGGAGCATACACGCATTACAGTTATGCGATAAGAGATGCACTTGCTTCAGTTACGACTTTTCCAAAGATTGAGGTGCATATTTCGGATGTGAATTCGAGGGAAAAATTCAGACATGTATCGGTCACGGAGCCGGCATGTACCGCGCAGATAATCGGAAAAGGATTTGACGGATATCTTATGGCGATAGATATGATTTTGTCCGAATAATAAAAAAGGATTACGGGAAAGGACATAGAATAACTAGAATAGAGAGAATTTTTCACAGCTTTAGGATCAGAGGTTAATATGGATATCAGACAGATGCAGGAACATTGGGAAAGAGAACATTTCAGCCCGTATGCAGCATTCAGCGATTCCTCGATGGGACGAGATATACGAGAACCTGAATGCGATATCAGAACAATATATCAGCGTGATAAGGACCGGATTCTTCATTGCAAATCATTCAGAAGATTAAAGCATAAGACGCAGGTCTTTCTGTCTCCGGAAGGAGATCATTACAGAACAAGACTTACACATACTCTTGAGGTTGCCCAGATAGGAAGGACAATCGCAAGGGCTTTGCGCCTTAATGAAGACCTGACAGAGGCAATTGCTTTGGGACATGATCTTGGACATACCCCGTTCGGGCATGCAGGCGAGCGCGTCCTTAACGAGATATGCCCATTTGGTTTCAGGCATTATGAACAGAGCATCCGTGTTGTGGAATTTCTCGAAAAGGATGGTAAGGGGCTTAACCTTACCAGGGAAGTACGCGATGGAATAGTTAATCATCGGACGAGCGGGCACCCGTCCACCATGGAGGGTAAGATAATCCGCGTATCAGACAAGATAGCGTATATTAATCATGATATAGATGATGCAATCAGGGGAGGAATATTGTCGGAGGATGATCTTCCGGGAGAATTAACGGCGATACTTGGAAATTCCACCAAGGAAAGGCTCAATACATTAATTCATGATGTTATTAATGAAAGCATGGATAAGCCGGATATTCTCATGTCGGATGATGTGGGATATGCAATGACAAGCCTTAGACAGTTTATGTTTGACAGCGTATATACCAATCCGATGGCTAAGAGTGAAGAGGTTAAAGCACGTAAAATGCTCAAAGAAATGTATTGGTATTTCTGCGAGCACTTTGATGAAATTCCTGCAGCTTTCCGCACAATAGAAGAACAGCATAATGAATCAAAGGAGCGTGTGGTATGTGATTACATAGCAGGAATGAGTGATCAGTTTGCAATTAATATATTTAAGAAAATATTCATTCCTGTTTCATGGAAGAAATAGATGACAGAGGTAATTAAGAATTGTATCTTTCGGATGATTTAATAGAAGAAATCAGATCTCGTAACGATATTGTTGATGTAATTTCGTCATATGTCAAATTGCAGAAAAAAGGCAGTTCGTATTTTGGACTTTGTCCTTTCCATAATGAAAAGTCACCTTCTTTCTCTGTGTCAGCCGGTAAGCAGATGTTCTATTGCTTTGGCTGCGGTGAAGGAGGCAATGTGTTTTCTTTCCTTATGAAATATGATAGTCTTACATTCCCTGAAGCAGCTAAGGTGCTGGCCGACAGGGCAGGAATAGATGTTCCTGATATTGAGATAAGTGACGAGAAACGTCATGAGGCAGATCTTAAGAATAATATATATGAAATTAATGCCAAGGCAGCAAGGTATTTTCATTACCTCCTCGGTACAAAGGATGGAGATGCGGCCAAAGCATATTTTGCAAAGAGAGAACTTGAGGATAAGACGGTAACATCCTTTGGACTTGGTTTTTCATCAATGCGCAAAGATGCATTGTACCAGTATCTCAAGAAAGAAGGCTGTAGTGATGATATTCTTAAGGAAACAGGTCTTTTTGTGTATGATGAGCGTGGCGTTCATGACAGGTTTCGCAACCGTGTGATGTTTCCGATATTGAATATCAATAATAAAGTGATTGGCTTCGGCGGACGTGTCATGGGCGATGGACAACCCAAATACCTGAATTCGCCCGAAACAGGTGTTTTTGACAAAGGCCGTAATCTGTATGGTCTTAATATTGCCAAGAACTCCCGCAAAAATAATATAATAATCTGTGAAGGGTATATGGATGTGATTTCCATGCACCAGGCGGGATTTACGCAGGCGGTGGCATCACTCGGAACTGCACTTACAACAGGTCAGGCGATGTTGATCAAACGTTATGTCAAGGATGTTCTGATCTGTTATGACAGTGACGGACCGGGTGTTAAGGCAGCTTTGCGTGCCATAGGAATTTTCAGGGATGCAGGCCTTAGAACCAGAGTTATTAATATGCAGCCGCATAAAGATGCGGATGAATTTATTAAAGCCAAAGGGCGTGAGGCATTTCAGGAGAGAATTGATAACGCAGAAAACAGTTTCCTTTTTGAAGTCAGGATGATGGAAAGAGACTATGACATCAACGACCCGGACGGTAAGACAGCATTTATGGGTGCTATAGCAAGAAGACTTACCGACTTTGAAGAAGAAATAGAGAGAAATAATTATCTTGAAGCAGTTGCAGCCAGATATTTTGTAAGTCCGGACAGTCTCAGAAAATTAGTAGCCAGGTCGGCAGCCGCCACAACGGCAGGGAGAGAACGCAAGCCGGTTAATGTAACGGATCGCGCCAAAGTCAAGGATGATGGTGTACATAAATCCCAGAGGATGATTCTTACATGGATATGTGATAATCCGGATATATATAAGGCTGTGAGAGATTATATTACACCCGAGGATTTTACGGAGCCATTATATAAAGAGCTTGCAGGTATGATGTTTGCACAGCTTGAAGAAGGCAGATTCAATCCGGCGGCTATACTTAACCGTTTTGAGGATGATGAGAGACAGCGTGATGCAGCGATGATTCTTAATACAAACATCCTTGACGATTCAGCACTTGAATCAGACAGGGAGAAAGCACTTAATGAAGCTGTTATCAACATAAGGCGTAACAGCCTGGAGATGAGAAGCAGGTCGGCAGCCGACCTTAATGAGCTGCAGAAGATAATAGCAGAACAGGCGGGACTTAAGAACCTGCATATTTCACTTAAATAGAGGACAAACTAAAACTAACTATGGAAGGATGGACATGTTGATGGATGAAAACATGGAAAAATTCAGTGAGAAACTGAAGGATTTGCTGGCACTTGCCAAGAAAAAGAAAAATGTTCTTGAATATCAGGAAATTACGGATATGTTCAGTGATATGGATCTTGACGCAGATAAGATGGACAAGATATTCGAATTTCTTGAGGCTAATAATATCGACACACTCAGAACAACCGATGAAGATGACGAAGCACCGGATGATGATGTAATACTTGATAACGAAGAAGATATAGATGTTGAAAATATAGATTTGTCCGTGCCGGATGGCGTAAGCATTGAGGATCCTGTAAGAATGTATCTTAAAGAAATAGGTAAAGTACCGCTTCTTTCAGCTGATGAAGAAATTGAACTTGCCAAGAGAATGGAACTCGGAGATGTTAATGCCAAACAGCGTCTTGCAGAGGCCAATTTACGACTTGTTGTAAGTATTGCCAAGAGATATGTGGGAAGAGGAATGCTTTTCCTTGATCTTATCCAGGAAGGTAACCTTGGACTTATAAAGGCAGTTGAGAAATTTGATTACCGTAAGGGATATAAGTTTTCAACATACGCGACATGGTGGATAAGACAGGCTATAACGAGGGCAATAGCAGATCAGGCAAGAACAATAAGAATACCCGTTCATATGGTTGAGACGATCAATAAACTTATCAGGGTTTCGCGTCAGTTGCTTCAGGAGCTTGGACGTGAACCGACTCCGCAGGAGATTGCGGCGCAGATGGATATGCCTGTAGACAGAGTCCGTGAAATACTTAAGATTTCACAGGAACCGGTATCGCTTGAGACACCAATCGGCGAGGAGGAAGACAGCCATCTCGGAGACTTTATACAGGATGATAATGTCCCTGTACCGGCAGAGGCGGCTGCGTTTACATTACTCAAGGAACAGCTTGATGAAGTATTGTCAACACTTACTGACCGTGAGCAGAAAGTACTTAAATTAAGATTCGGACTTGATGACGGAAGAGCCAGAACACTTGAGGAAGTCGGCAAGGAATTTAATGTAACAAGAGAACGTATCAGACAGATAGAGGCCAAAGCGTTAAGAAAATTAAGACACCCGAGCAGAAGCCGTAAGTTAAAGGATTATCTTGACTAATGAATTTATCAAAGAGACTTAAAACAGTTGCCGATTGCGTAACGCCCGGAAATGTCGTGGCTGATGTTGGTACAGACCACGGATACATACCGATATATCTTGCAGCACATGGGATTTCACCCCATGTGATTGCAATGGATGTCAATGAAGGACCACTTTCGACAGCCGGAAGAAATATTTCACTTAATAATGTTGATAATCTGGTAAGTACAAGATTATCAGACGGACTTAAAGAACTTGGCCCCAACGAGGCAGACACGGTTATTATTTCAGGAATGGGCGGACTTCTTACGGTGCGTATCCTTAAGGATGATATGGATAAAGTCCGCAGCCTTAAGGAACTGATTCTCTCACCTCATTCAGACTGGGATGTTGTAAGACATTTTCTTCATGATGAAGGGATGATAATTACCGATGAGCATATGGTAATTGATGACGGAAAGTATTATGTTGTGATGAAGGCCGTATACAGACCGGAAATCAGCCGGAATCCCGGTGAATGTGAATACAGGTATGGTGGTATGCTACTTGCTTCGCGCGATCCTGTTCTCAAGCAATATCTTGAGAATGAGCTTTCCAAGAAAGTAACAATTCTTAAAGGACTTGACAGTCAGAAATCAAGAATTGAAGAATTGAAATCAGATATTGATATCATTAAGGAGGGACTTCATTTATATGAATGCTGAGGATATAGCAGAACTTCTTATGAAACTCAGTCCGGTAAAATACGCATGTGACTGGGATAATGTGGGAATGCATGTCGGTCATAAAGATAACGAAATTAATACCATACTTGTAACGCTTGATATAGATGACGCAGCGATTGACAGAGCGATAGAGATAAATGCCGACATGATGGTATCACACCATCCGCTTATTTTTCATGGAATAAAGCAGATTAATGATGATAATATAACCGGAAGGCGGATAATGCGGCTTATCGAAAACAGAATAAATGCATATTGCATGCATACTAATTATGACTGTGTCGGAGGAATGGCACATGCGGCAGCATCAAGACTTTCAATGTCTGAAGATGATGTCCTTGAGGAAACATGTGACGGCGAAGGAATAGGCAGAACCGGCAGACCGGAGCATAGTATGACAGCAGCAGAGTTATGCGGACTGGTAAAAGAAAAATTCGGACTTTCTCATGTTATATTATACGGAGACGAATTGAAGATGATTGATAGAATTTCAATCTGCCCGGGATCAGGCAAAGAATATACTGAAACGGCATTGAAACAGGGCGCACAGGTACTGATTACCGGTGATATGTCATATCACGTTGCGGCGGATGCGGTGGCAGAAGGTTTGTGCATTATTGATGCAGGGCATTATGGCATTGAACATATCTTTATAGATGAGATAATGGAATATCTTAAGGAAAATACAGATAATATAGAAATAGCGGGGATGTCGTATGACAATCCGCAGCATTTTATCTAAAGGGGGCAATAAGATGGAAGATAGAATTTTATTAAAAGAACTGGCAGATAAGGCACAGCCGGAATTTAATGACAAAATCGTGCTTGCCAGAGTGAATGGCAAGCTGTGTGAGTTGTGGAAGAAAGTATATCCGGATTCTAAGATAGAATATATTACAACAGCGCAGAGCGATGGACTGCTTACTTACAAGAGAAGCGCAACCTTAATTATGCTCAAAGCAATATATGATGTATACGGACATACTGATATCGAGAGAGTTAAGGTTGAATTTTCCCTCAGCAAGGGATATTATTGTACTGTAAAAGGAAATGTATCGGTCAATGATGAATTTATATGCAGGGTTAAGGCCCGCATGAGAGAAATCGTCGATGGCGATATGCCGATAATAAAGCATACAATTCCGAAAGATGAAGCAGTAAAGCATTTTGGCAATCATGGAATGTATGACAAGGAAAAGCTTTTCAGGTACAGAAAGAGTTCAACGGTTAACGTATACAGGCTTGATGGATTTGAAGATTACTATTATGGATATATGGTGCCGTCGAGCGGATACATACAGCATTATGAGTTATTCCTTTATGATAAAGGCTTTGTAATTCAGTTTCCGACAGTGGAGAATACGAAAGATATTCCGGAGTTTGCGCCGCAGAATAAGCTTTTTAAAGTGCTTGATGAATCTACTGAATGGTGCAGGATGCTTGGTGTTGAGACGGTGGGAGACTTAAATGAGACGATAGTTTCCGGAAACATCAAGGAACTTATACTCGTACAGGAAGCCCTTCAGGAAAAGAAACTTGCGGACATTGCACAGAGAATATCGGATGACCCTTCCAAGAAATTTATTATGATAGCAGGACCGTCATCTTCCGGTAAGACGACTACGTCATACCGTCTTGCAATACAGCTGCGGGCACACGGCATGAGACCGCACCAGATATCGCTTGATAATTATTTCGTAAACAGAGAATTTACTCCTAAAGATGAGAATGGCGATTATAATTTTGAGTGCCTTGAAGCACTTGATATAGAGCAGTTTAACAAAGATATGACAGCACTTTTAAATGGTGAAAGAGTTGAACTGCCATCATTCAATTTCAAACTTGGCAAGCGTGAATATAACGGCGATTATAAGGAACTCGGACCTAGTGATGTTCTCGTCATAGAGGGTATACACGGGCTGAACGACCGTTTGTCATATTCACTTCCAAAGGAAAGCAAATTTAAGATTTACCTGAGTGCACTCACCCAGTTAAATATAGATGAACATAACAGAATTCCTACAACGGACGGCAGACTCATAAGAAGAATTGTAAGAGATGCCCAGACGAGAGGAACATCGGCAAAGAAGACCATAGCAATGTGGCCTTCAGTAAGAAAAGGAGAGGAAGAAAATATATTTCCTTTTCAGGAAGAAGCGGATGTTATGTTCAATTCCGCACTCATATATGAGCTTGCTTTGTTAAAGCAATATGCGGAACCACTTCTTTTCGGTATCGGAAGGGATGAACCGGAATATCCGGAAGCCAACAGGCTTATTAAGTTTCTTGACTATTTTCTCGGCATACCGAATGACTTCATTCCGATTAATTCCATCGCAAGGGAATTTATCGGGGGAAGCTGTTTTAATGTGTAAATAAACCTAATATAAATCAGTGGGCCGGATGGTCGCGGCTGCAATTATGCAGGTGAGGAAAGTCCGGGCTTCATAGGGCAGGATGCCGGATAACGTCCGGTGGAGGCGACTCCAAGGCCAGTGCAACAGAAATATACCGCCGGTTATATCAACCGGTAAGGGTGGAAGGGCAGCTTAAGAGACTACCGCTTCTGCGGTAACGCAGAAGGCACATGTAAACCCCATCCGAAGCAAGACCAAACAGAAGCGATGACGTGGCCCGCCAGCTTCAGGTAGGTTGCTTGAGCCTGCCGGTAACGGCAGGACTAGATAGATGACCATTCAAGACATAACCCGGCTTACAGGTCCACTGGTTTATAAGGTTTATATATATTTTTTGATAATAATTTAATAGAATACATATCGCAGGAGGAAACGATTATGGAAATGGCAAAAATCAAAGAAATTGTTGCTGCAATGACACTTGAGGAAAAGGCCGGAATGTGTTCAGGTGAAGATTTCTGGCATACCAAAGCCGTGGAACGCCTTGGAATACCGAAAATAATGGTATCAGATGGCCCTCATGGTTTGCGTAAACAGGATGAGAACGGTGACAACCCCGGAGTGAATGACAGCATCAAGGCAGTTTGTTTCCCGGCAGGATGCGGAGCGGCAACTTCGTTTAACAGGGATTTGATTTACGAAATGGGCAAGTCGCTCGGAAAAGAATGTCAGTCAGAGAATGTATCGGTATTGCTCGGGCCTGCGGTAAATATTAAGCGTTCGCCTCTTTGCGGACGTAATTTCGAATATTATTCCGAAGATCCGTATCTCGCGTCTGAGATTGCGGCATCCCATATTAACGGTGTCCAGAGCATGGGCGTTGGTACAAGCATTAAACATTTTATGGCAAATAATCAGGAAACGAGAAGAATGTCGGTAAGTGCTTCCATTGACGAAAGAGCATTGCATGAGATTTATCTTGCTGTATTTGAGAATGCAATTAAGAAATCCAAACCGTGGACGGTTATGAGTTCTTATAATAAAGTAAATGGCAGATATGTCGGAGAAAATTATGAACTTATGACGGATTTTCTTCGCAAAGAAAGCGGATTTGACGGTTTTGTCATGAGCGACTGGGGCGCAGTCGGTAACAGGGTTGCAGGTCTTAAGGCCGGACTGGATCTGGAAATGCCGGGGTCACAGGGTGTCAGGGATGCGCTTATAGTTGAGGCTGTTAAGAATGGCTCAATGGAAGAATCGACTCTTAATACCGCATGTGAGAGAATCCTTAATATAGTATATAAGGCTGTAGAAAATCATGATTCTTCAATCAAGGTCAGCTGGGATGATGAGCATGATAAATCAAGAATGATAGCCGAGGAGACAATAGTTCTTCTCAAGAATCAGGATGATATTCTTCCGCTTTCAATGGATAAGAAAATAGCATTTATCGGTAAATACGCTGTAAAACCACGCTTCCAGGGCGGAGGCAGTTCACATATCGATTGCATTAAGGTTACATCGGCAATGGATGAAGTTATGTCACAGAATATCGACTGCGTAACATATGCACAGGGATTCGATGATGCGGAAGATGTAATAGATGACAAACTTGAAGCACAGGCAGTGAAATTAGCAAAGGAATCTGACATTGCTGTCATTTTTGCGGGTCTTCCGGATGCGTTTGAATCTGAGGGATTTGACAGAAAACATATGCATATGCCGCAGAGCCAGAATCATCTTATAAGTGAAATAGCCAAAGTGCAGCCGAATGTTGTGGTTGTGCTTCATAACGGTTCACCGATTGAGATGCCTTGGATTGATGATGTTAAGGGAGTCCTTGAGTCATATCTTGGCGGTGAGGCTGTCGGAGGTGCACAGTGCGACATACTTTTTGGCAAAGTAAATCCAAGTGCAAAACTTGCAGAGACATTTCCGTATAAGTTAGAGGACAACCCTTCATTCCTTACAGGATTTGGTGATGGTGATGCAGTATCGTACAGTGAAGGTCTTTTTGTGGGATACCGTTATTACGATAAGAAAAAAATGCCTGTACAGTTTCCGTTTGGATATGGTTTATCGTATACTACATTCAAATATTCAAACCTTGTATTATCAGGCACAACGATGAATGACGACAGCAGGATAGAGGTTTCGGTTGATGTTACCAATACAGGTAAAACAGCCGGTAAGGAAATTGTTCAGATTTATGTTGCCGATATGGAACCTACAGTTACAAGACCGGAAAAAGAACTTAAGAATTTTACAAAAGTATTTCTTGAACCGGGCCAGACAAAGACTGTCACAATGGAACTTGATATGAGGGCATTTGCCTATTATGAACCGCGAATTAAGAGCTGGTTTGCTCATGGCGGTAAATACAGGATAATGGCAGCGAAGTCATCAGCCGAAATAGAACTTGTTTCGGAAATAGAGTATATACAGGATAAGAAGCTTCCGGTTCATTATACGGTCGATACGACTATGGGTGACATTTTTAAGGATGATAATGCAAGAGCAGTGGTTTCACATCTTTATCAGGCATATTTTGAAGGTGAACTGGGTCCGCAGAGTGACGGTGCCATTGAAGCAATTTCCAATGAGATGAATGACTCGATGCTTGAGAACCTGCCGATTCATGCTGTGACATCTTTCGCAAAAGCACCTATAACACAGGCAGAAATTGAAGAAGCTGTAGATAAACTGAATAATTTATAAACAATTTATGAAATATGAGGAGACTGCCATGATTGAAATTGATAATCTTACCAAGATCTATAAGCTGAGTAAGAAACAGATGCAGAAAGAAAAGACAAAAGAAACAGTGAAGATTGCGGTTGAAAATGTGTCACTTAAGGCTGTGAATGGGGAAATTTACGGCCTTCTGGGCCCGAATGGAGCCGGAAAGACCACAACATTGCGCTGTCTGGCGACACTTCTTAATCCTACGGAAGGACGTATAAGTGTCGATGGATTTGACACAGTGAAAGATCCCGGTGAGGTACGTAAGAGAATAGGTTTTCTTACAAATGAAATCAAGCTGGATGCCCAGTTTACCGTAAGATATATGTTTGATTTCTTCGGTAAACTGCATAATGTATCTGAAAACGAACTGGATGCAAGACGCAGTGAACTTTTCTCATATTTCGGAATTGAAGGTTTCGCTGACAAGAAAATAGAAGAGCTGTCGACAGGTATGAAGCAGAAGGCAGCGATTGCCGTAAGCCTTGTACATAATCCGCCGATTGTAATATTTGATGAACCGACGTCAGGCCTTGATATTGTAACTGCAAGGCTGGTTACGGATTATCTGAAGAAACTTCGTGATGAAGGAAAACTCATTATCATATCGACTCATATTATGAGTGAGGCAGAGAAACTTTGTGACAGGATCGGTGTCATAATTGACGGCCATAAGGTATGTGATGCAGCACTTCCTGAGATATATGCCATGTATAATACTGATAATCTTGAAGATGCATTTTTTGAGATGTATAAGGCTAATCACAAGGAGGTATTGTAATGAACGGATTCAGGACAATTATGGGCAAGGAGTTTGCCCGTGTATTTAAGGATAAGAAACTCATTTTTTCAATGTTTATACTTCCAGTGATAATTATGGCCGGCATTTTTCTGTTAATGTTCGGATTGATATCCAATATGAAAGCTGATATTGATAAACACATATCGGAGGTATATGTGCAGGATGCACCGCAGGATTTTGCGGATACTGTTAAACAGGCCGGTGATATTAATGTTACATTTATCGGTAAAGATGCTGACATAAATGCAATTAAAGATAAAATACTCAGCGCAGATGCGGATCTACTGGTCGTATTCCCGGATAATTTTACCGATGATGTGCAGAATTATGAAAATGCAGCAGTACCGCAGATCAAGACTTTTTATAATCCGAGTGAAGATTACTCTTCTGAGGCAAGGACAAGATTTGTTGGTACTTACATTGAAAGCTACAGACAGGCGCTTCTTGCGGAAAGATATGGAAGCATAGACAAGACGCTTGCCTTTACCGTGGATTCGGATAATCCGGAATCGGAAATTGTGGACAGCAATAAAGCTACAGGTAAAATGCTGGGTACTTTTGTGCCTTATTTCATAACCATGATGATATTTGCCGGAGCGATGAGTTTTGGCGTAGACTCAATTGCCGGCGAGAAAGAGAGAGGAACACTTGCCAGTCTTCTTCTTACACCGGTAAAGCGTGTACATATTGTTATGGGTAAACTTGTGGCACTGGGTGTACTTTCCGTAATGTCGGCAGTTGTATATCTTGTCGGAATGCTGGTTGCATTGCCTATAGGAATGAAACAGTTAGGAACATCCGATGTCTTAAGCGGATTATCCATTTCATTCACGGGAACGCAGGTTGTGGAATTTATAATTATAATAATTGGAATTGTTCTTATGTATGTATCAATAATCGGGATAGTTTCTGTGCTTTCCAAAAACATCAAAGAAGCGCAGACATATATTATGCCGGTATATATGATAGTTATTGTAGTTGGAATGATTACAATGTACACATCCGATACAGACAGCATGACAAGCTATCTTATACCTGTGTTTAACTCATCAGCGGCATTTCGCGGAATACTCACGGGAGAAATAACAACGGCAGAGTTTGCTGTGGCTGCGATAGTTACATATGCATTTGCCGGAATACTTATTGCTCTTACCGCCAAGGCATTTAAGAGTGAAAAATTAATGTTTAACGCATAAGGATTTGTATATACCATGAAGAATAAAGCAGATATATCTGACGGAAGTTTTAATGAAGATTTTTCAAAAATCGAGGAAAATTACATAGAATGTTATGAGAAAAACCAGGGCAGACCATTAAAAGTGGTGCTTGGATTATACAAAGGAAGCTATCACAAATTCGGTCTTGCCGCAATATTTTTTGTACTTAAGCACAGTTGTGTATGGGTGCTTCCGATCGTTACGGCCAATGTAATAAATATTGCATCGGGACAGCAGAACGGAACGGTAAAAACCATATTGATAAACATTCTCGTAATTATGGCATTGATAGCAATCAACTATCCGATGAATTACCTGTTTACCAAATGCAGAAGTCAGGCTACCAGGTCTGCTGAGGCCGGATTACGAGGCGCGCTGGTACGAAAATTACAACAGCTTTCGATATCATATCATACACAGATGCAGTCCGGAAGACTTCAGTCCAAAGTAATGAGAGATGTTGAGGCGATAGAAACATTATCGCAGCAACTTTTTGTGAACATGATGACCATTGCATTGAATGTTATTGTTGCAGTCACCGTAACCGGAACCAAAAGCGCACTTGTGCTTGTGTTTTTTATACTATGTGCGCCTGCGGCTGCACTTACAATGGTTACATTCAGAAAACGAATAAGGACAAGCAATGCCGCGTTAAGACGTGAGATGGAGGAAACATCTGCCAAAGTAATGGAGATGGTTGAGATGATTCCCGTCACCAGAGCTCATGCACTGGAAAATGAAGAAATCGGACGTATGGAGGGACAGCTTCTGCATGTTGCCAAAAGCGGGTACAAGTTAGATATCATACAGGCTAATTTTGGCGCTGTGGGATGGTGTGTTTTTCAGGCATTTCAGGTACTGTGCCTCGGATTTACAGGTTATCTGGCATATCGTGGGACGATTAAGGTCGGTGACATAACCCTTTATCAGACATATTTCGGTAATATAATAGGCCAGATAACGCAGTTTCTTAATCTGCTTCCGATTATTTCCAAAGGTTTCGAGTCCGTTACTTCTGTTGGCGAAGTGCTTATGACCAACGACATAGAGGATAATTCCTCAAAACCGAAGCTTAAGGATATAGCAGGTGAATTTGATTTTAAAAATGTGAAATTTGCATACAAGGACGACGGCAAAATAGTCCTCAACGGATTTAATCTCCATGTAAATCCGGGAGAGACAGTAGCATTTGTCGGCGAATCAGGTGCAGGCAAGACCACTATACTGAACCTGATTATCGGATTTATGCAGCCGGATTCCGGAGAGATAGACATAGACGGACATAATCTTAATGATATTAATTTAAGAAGTTACCGTAAACATATTGCGGTTGTTCCGCAAAACAGCATTCTTTTCTCGGGAACCATAAAGGAAAATATAACCTACGGAATAAAGAATGTTGATGAAAATAAACTCAGAGAGGTTATAAAGGCTGCGAACCTGACTGAATTTATTGACGGTCTTCCAAAGGGCGTTGATAGTGAAGTTGGCGAACACGGAGGCGGTTTAAGCGGTGGGCAGAGACAGCGTATCTCTATTGCAAGAGCGCTTATGCGTGATCCTAAGGTAATAGTTCTGGATAAGGCAACGTCTGCACTTGACAGTATTTCCGAACGGGAGATACAGAAAGCACTTGATAATCTCAAGTCAGAACGTACGACATTCATAGTTGCACACAGATTGTCAACTATACGTAACGCAGATAAGATTGCCGTTATTTCCGAAGGAAAAGTAACGGAATACGGTACATATGATGAACTGATGGAAGCAAAAGGTGAATTTTACGAACTTAGAAAGCTTCAGGTTGAATAAGCGAGGAAATTATAATGGTAAATGTTGTTTTTGATATGGATGGCGTATTGTTTGATACGCAGAGGATATACTATAAGACGTGGTTTGTTGTAGCTGACAGACTGGGACTGTCCGATATTACGGAACCGGCAGATAAGTGCATCGGGACTAACCGCAAATACCAGTATAGTGTATTATATGATTTTTATGGGCCGGAATTTCCATGTGAAGAATTCTATGCCCTTAAGGATAAGCTATTTGCCGAATATGTTGAACAGAACGGTGTTCCTCTTAAGAAAGGAACCATCGAGCTGCTTGAGTATCTTAAAAACAGCGGCAGAAAAGTGGCAATAGCATCCTCATCAAGACGCCATATAGTAGAAAATCATCTGAAGCAGCATGATATGGTGAAATATTTTGACGTTATTGTAGGCGGTGATATGATTGAAAAAAGCAAGCCGGCTCCGGATATATATCTTAAAGCGTGTGAACTGCTTGGGGTTGCGCCCCGTGAGTGTTATGCTGTTGAGGATTCATATAATGGGCTGATATCGGCATCTGATGCCGGCCTCAAACCGGTTATGGTTCCGGATATGCTTCCGTACAATGACGAAATTGCCCCGAAAGTATATCTTAAATTTGATTCACTCCTTGATTTCAGGGATTATCTTAAGAAAGAGCAGGGATTATGAAAGAAAAACTTATAAAAAATCTTATGGAGAAACTATGGGAACGATATGAATACGCATCCATTCTGGCAAGCGATGTCAGAGGCAAGCGTTATTCGGTTTCAAAGCGTGGTGTTGCATGTGCGATGTCGGGCCTTTTAAGCGGATGCGGATACGTTATTAAGGTTCACAACGGTCATGCATTTGCTGAATACTCGTTCGGTGAACTGACAGAGAATAATATAGAAGAGATAATTACCGAAGTAGACAGGGTATATGAGATGGAGGAACTTCTAAACAGAGAGGGAATAGAACTTGTTCCATATGATGTTCCCGAAGAAATACCGGTAAAGAGTTTCAGTGAAAATGAGATGCATGGTAACCCCGACGAATGTGATGACAGTGTCATTGTTGATAAGCTGCGTGAAGTAAGGAAACACGCGCTTGCGATGGATGACAGGATTCTTGACTGTCAGGCAGGAGCACAATATCAGATATATACGAAGTATTTCCTTTCAAAGTCAAAGGAGCTTAAGGAGAAAGTCCTCTGGATGACAGGAAATTATTTTATAATGGCAAAGAACGGAGAGGCTGTAAGGTCTTATTATAAAGCATACAGTAACCGCGACGGAATAGGTGTTCTGGACAAAATGGAAGACGGACTGGCCGGTGCTGTTAAAGGAGCTATAGAACTTCTTGATACAAAGACGATAAAACCGGGCGAATATGACTGCATATGCACACCGGAGGTTACCGGAATGATAGCGCATGAAGCTTTCGGACACGGCGTGGAGATGGATATGTTCTATAAAGACAGGGCACTTGCAGTGAATTATATAGGTAAACAGGTTGCTTCAGAACTTGTGACCATGCATGATGGAGCAAAAGCAGCAATTGAAGTGGCAAGTTATGATTTCGATGACGAGGGTACGATTGGTCAGGACACGGTTGTAATAGATCACGGTATTCTTAAAAAAGGCATATGTGATGCCCAGTCAGCAATGGCTCTGAAAACGGCACCGACGGGAAACGGAAGGCGCGAAAGTTATGAACGTAAGGCTTATACGAGAATGACAAACACTTTTTTTGAAGGTGGAAAAGACAGCCTCGATGATATGATAGCATCGATAAAGTATGGATTTTTGCTGGAAAATGCCACATGTGGAATGGAAGACCCTAAGAATTGGGGAATACAGTGCATGGTTAATATGGCAAGGGAGATAGTGGATGGAAAGCTTACGGGTGTCATATATTCACCTATTGTTCTGAGTGGTTATGTTCCGGATCTGCTTAAGTCAATAACCATGATGTCGCCGGTAACAGAACTTTGCGGAAGCGGTTTCTGTGGCAAAGGATATAAAGAATGGGTTAAGGTGTCGGACGGAGGCCCTTATATCAAAGCCAGAATCAAACTCGGATAGGAGGATAATTATGACAGACAGAATAATTAAGATTCTCCAATCGGAGAAGATAGATAAATATTGTATTTATGAAGAACGTCGTGAGAGTGCAGAACTTTTTCTGGTAAAGAAAAAAGCAGATCTGATGCGCGGCAAGGATACGAGAGATGTAAAGCTTACGCTGTACCGCGAGTTTAATAAGGAAGGAAAGCACTGCCTTGGTTCGGTTGATGTGTTTCTGTACAGCGAAATGGATGATGTGACTATGCAGTCTCTGATACGAAAGGCATATAAATCAACACTTTACGCGGATAATCCGTATTATGAACTTCCATCAGGCAGCGGAGCATGTGAAGATTATCCTGATGAGATAAGAAGTCTTAACATAACGGCGGTAAAAATGGCGAAAGCACTTTATTCGGCAGATATTGATGAAAATGCGTGGATTAACTCAGCTGAAATATTTGCACTCAGAAATACAGTTCATATTACCAACAGTAATGGCGTTGATGTAAAATATGTCAAAGAGAGCGTTAAGGGAGAGTTTGTCGTTCAAAGCAGATTGAATGGCAATGATGTTGAACTTATCAGGCAGTTTGAATATGACAGCCCGGATGAACAGGCACTGAGGCGTAAATGCGAGGATGCGATACAGTCTGTAAAAGACAGGGCAATAGCTGTGAAGGCACCGGAGGACTTAAGCGCATATCCGCTGATCCTTTGTGATGATACGGTGGGTGAATTCCTTGCTTTTTACACAGAGAGATGTAACGCTTCTTATATTTATCCGGGATATTCCGATTACGAATGCGGAAAAGATGTATGTCCTGATGCTGCCGGTGACAAGATCAGCATAGATATTATGGCCGATGTTCCGTACAGCTGTGAAGGTGTTGAGAAGAATGATCATACTCTTATCGAAAACGGAATTATAAAGACGCTTCACGGTAATCATGCGTACTCATCATATCTTGGCATTGAATCCATCGGTGAATATAATCGTATCAGATGTAATAATCGTGGCACGGATGAAGAAGTATTAAAAGAACCATATATCATGGTGAAAAGCTTCTCTGATTTTCAGATGGATGCAATGGACGGAAGTTTCGGCGGAGAGTTCAGACTGGCATATTTGTGTGAGAACGGCAGGATAACCCCGGTTACCGGACAAAGTGTGAGCAAAAATATGTTTGAAGCCCATAAAAATATGATTTTTTCTTCGGCCATGTACAACGAAGCATCATATTCCGGACCGTCTATGGTAAGGATAAAGTAATAAAAATAATGGTTGACATTGGTAAATTCCCGTGATATATTATCGTTGTCAAGTGTACTAGTTAACATAGTACAGTTGATGCTTTTAAATATAGGAATTGGGAGTAGACGGATGTATCAGATAGATGTAATGTCGAGAATACCGGTATATGAACAGATTGTTGAACAGACGGAAAAGTTTATCCTTGCAGGCATTTTGTGTGCAGGTGATAAGATTCCGTCTGTTCGCAGTATGTCCGTCGAATTATCTGTAAATCCGAATACAATTCAGAAGGCAGTCGCAGAACTCGACAGAAGAGGACTGATATTCTCTGTTCCGGGTAAAGGTTCTTTTGTATCGGAAAAAGCCAAGGATGCGTTGACTATGGCCAAGCGGAGCAGCCTCGGAAAGATACGTGATGAACTTCGTGAGATGAAGATGGCCGGGATAAGCCGGTCTGAAATAATAGATGTAGTTGAAAAAGTGTATAGGGAGGAGGCCGGTTGTAATGATTAATATAGAAGGTCTTACCAAGACATTTGATGGGTACAATGCTGTTGATGGTGTAACATGCAGCATACAGGACGGATGTATATATGGAATGGTCGGTTCCAACGGTTCCGGAAAATCCACCTTTTTAAGACTTATTGCCGGAATATATAAGCCGGATAAAGGAAATGTGTATATCGACGGTATTCCGGTATATGAACATCCTGAGGTCAAGAATAAGCTTGCATTCGTGCCGGATGATTTATATTTTGTTAATAATTCATCAATGAAGAGAATGGCCGGATTTTATAATTGTGTATACAGTAATTTTGATATGGACAGGTTCTGTTCATTAAGTGAGATGTTCAAGCTCGATATTAATAAGTCCGTGAGTACTTTTTCAAAAGGAATGAAAAGACAGGCTGCAATAATACTGGCAGTAAGTTCACATCCGCAGTATCTTTTACTGGATGAGACATTTGACGGCCTGGATCCGGTTATGAGAAATCTTGTTAAGAATATGGTTTGCCAGGATGTCGAAGATAATAATATGACTGTTATAATGACATCACATTCACTCAGGGAACTTGAAGATACCTGTGACCAGCTTGCGCTGCTTCATAAAGGTGGTCTTGTACTTGAGAGCGACATACTTGATCTTAAAACATCACTTTTTAAGATTCAGATTGCGTTCGTGGAAAAATATGACAGAAGTATGTTTGATGGGTTTGATATATTGCATTTTTCCAAACATGGTTCGGTTTCTAATATTATAATGAGAGGTGACAAGGAAGCGGTTGCAGAACATCTAAAGGCTATGAAACCGGCAATTCTTGATATCCTGCCTCTTACACTTGAGGAAGTTTTTACATATGAGATGGAGACACTCGGATATGTATTTAATCCCGAAATATTTGAGAAGGAGGACCGTGCATAATGAATTTCAGACCGGCAATGGGCCTTTTTAAAGAATCATTCAGACAGCTTAAGATAGTCGGAATACTTGGGTGTATAATATATGCTTTGATTGGCATAATGGTTCCGATTGGGGCAAATATAAGTGTGCGCAGTGTAACCAATAATTATCCTGTTGCAGCCACGCAGGCGGTATATGTTTTTGATGAAAAATACATGATGATTGTATCAGCGGCTATTGCAGTTATTATAGTACCGATAATGATGCTGGTGGCCTTTAATTTCCTTAATAAGAGAAACAGCTGTGACTTCTATCATGCTATACCTGTTAAGCGTCTTCCTGCATTTGTCGGAATAATAATGGCAGTAGTGCTGTGGACCATTATAATGATTTTTGTTGAGACATTTACAATAAGCGTCATGTGCGGCAGCCTTCCAAGGGTCAAGGTGGAAAGCAGAAGCCTGATGATTACTGCGGTGAAGACTTTTGCGTTGGCATTCTTTTTTATCGGAGTGTTATCGGCAGGTATTTCATTGTCGGGTACATTGTTCAGTAATATTGTAGTGTCCGGTGTTATAATGCTGGCTCCGCGTTTTATGATAATTGCAGTTATCGATATAATTGGTTCGGTGGCAGAATGCTATCCGGTCAGTGACATTATGTCAAAATTTCTTGATAGCGGCAATGTTCTTACACAGATAATGCGGAAAATGACCGGTAACGGGGCGGATATCGGGAGTTTTGATGCGGTCATCCCTACCGTTGTTGAGGGAATGGTGTATTTTATTCTGGGAGCATTCGTCTATGTGCACCGTAAGAGCGAAACAGCTCAGAAACCAAGCCTTACATACGGAGTACAGTCGGCGTTGAGAATGGTTTCGGCATATCTTTGCAGCCTTGTCGGAGTCGGCTTTCTTATGTCTTATTTTACCAATTACGGCTCAATGGCACATTTGTTTTACGCAGCGGTAATGTTTGTGTTGGCTATTCTTGTATATATAATGTATGAATTGCTTACATCACACAAATGGAGTATGGTTGGAAGAAGCCTGAAACAACTTCCAATCCTTATAATACTGGTAGCGGTTACTTTCGCCGCTATGAAAATAGTTGTATATGGAATTAACAGTTACAGGATAGTACCTGAGCGTACACAATACATTGAAATTGAAGATGTGGCAACGTATCAGCTTGATAATTACGATATAAACTGGGACAAGCTTGACAGAAAGATATATGATGCCGACTGCATAAGCGCAATTGCGGATGAATATAATGATGGTACAGAAGATTATTATGATATGTTGACAAGATGCGTTGTGACAGTACATCAGGATGGACACAGGTATAAACGTAATGTAAATCTTAAACCGGAGACATTATCAAAAGTCGCTTACAGTATAACAAAGCGCAATGATTCATTAAGCGGAAATTATCTCAGGAAATATACAAATAATTCATATGTCGACATGGATTTCATAAGCCTTGATAACAGTCAGGTTCATGCAATTTATGATTGTATCAAAGAAGAGATAGAGCAGAATAATAATCTTTTGGATGTGATTATGACAGATTATTCAAGTACAATAGGGACATTGTATATAGCTTATATCTATCAGCCGGATATACTCTCACAGGAATATCAGCAGCAACGGCTGCCTATTTCATATAAGACACCTAAAACACTTGAATTACTTATGAATTATGCTAAATCAACGGTCTCATATGAAGAATTTCTTGATATAGTTCATGACAAAAAATTTGAGTCGGCAACTATGAGTGTGGGTGCGCTGACGGCTGACAAAGCTTTTATTTCACAGTATTGGTTTGATTATAATACTGACTTGTATTATAATTTGCTGCAAATCATCGGTAAATACGGAAAAAAAGGTTGCGTAACAGATGATAATGCTGTTATTATAAGTGCACATGCATATTATAACGGTTCGGATTCAGATGATAAGAATGCGGCGTTATATGGCATATATTCGCTTTCTGATGAAGGAATGGAACTTTTTATGAAGGCATGTGAAGAAATTAACAAGAGTAATACGTATGTGGATTAAGACGGAGGTGCGGGGTGTCAGCTTTTACGGAGAAAGCAATAGTTGATGCGTTTGTCAGTTTGCTTAATGAGCATCCGCTGGATAAGATAACAGTTAAGAATATTATTGATAAATGTGGTGTCAATCGTTCAACATTTTATTATTATTTTGAGGACATATATGATCTTATCAATAAGATTTTTGAATATGAGACAGGTAAAATAGTAAATAAGCATTCTGAATATGAATCATGGGCGGACGGAATTAAAGAAGCCATGTCTTTTGCTATAGATAATAAGAAAGCAATTTATCATGTATATAAATCAGTCAGCCGTGAGCGCCTCAACAAATATCTGAATGAGGTATGTGACAGTATTTTTATGGAGGTGGTGTCGTCACAGGCAGAAGGCTCCAATGCCGGTCCTGAAGATATAAGGCTTGTTACTGATATATATAAGTATACGCTTATAGGCCTGGTATTCAAATGGCTTGAAGAAGGTATGATAACGGAGCCGGGTGAGATCATTGATAAACTCGCTTATCTCTTTGATGGCAATATACATGAAATGCTTGTGCGCGCAGGAGAATATGATAAACGACAGAATTAAATATCTGTCTATAATTCCAACAAATAATATGCAGTGTCGGAAAATCCGACATTGCTTTTTTTTTGCGTGTTTTTTTTGTGAACATTTACGTATAAAATAACCAAGGATTTAGATGAAATAAGGAGATGAGAACATGATTAAATTCGGTAAATGGGTAGTTAAGCACAGGGTTCTGATTATTATCATTGCAGTGCTTTTGCTCATACCGTCCGTAATAGGGATGGTAAAAACACGTATTAATTATGATATGCTCACATATCTGCCGGAGGATATGGATACCGTAAAGGGCCAGAATATTCTTCTCGATGATTTTGGCAAGGGAGCATTTTCATTAATTGTCGTGGAAGGGATGGATGAGAAAGACATCGCAGACCTTACAAAGAAGCTTGAGGATGTAAATCATGTAGATACTGTTATGTGGTACAGCTCACTGGCAGATATATCCATACCTATGGAAATGCTTCCGGAGAAATACTACAATGCATTTAATAACGGTGATACTACAATGATGGCGGTGTTCTTCGATACATCGACATCAAGTGATGACACGATTCAGGCAATTAAAGATGTCAGAAGTGTATGCGGTAAGGATTGCTTCGTAACGGGTATGTCAGCTCTGGTAACGGATCTGAAGGATTTGTGTGAGAAAGAAGAGGCAATATATGTAGGAATCGCGGTTGCCTGCTGTCTTGTTGTAATGATGATTCTTCTTGATTCATTCGTTGCACCGATTCTGTTCCTTGTAAGTATAGGAATGGCAATCCTTTATAACCTTGGCAGCAACATATTCCTTGGTGAAATATCGTATATAACAAAAGCTCTGGCTGCGGTGTTACAGTTGGCAGTTACAATGGATTATTCGATATTCCTCTGGCACAGTTACAACGAACAAAAGGAACGTTATGACGGAGATAAGGAACGTGCCATGGCGCATGCCGTAAAAGCAACGTTCACATCCGTAATCGGCAGCTCGATCACAACGGTGGCAGGATTCCTTGCAATGTGTTTCATGAGTTTTACACTCGGTGTTGACCTGGGTATAGTAATGGCAAAGGGTGTTATATTCGGCGTAATCGGATGTGTAACGATACTTCCTTCGTTATTGCTTATATTTGATAAAGTTCTTGAGAAAACAAAACATCGTTCTATTATCCCTAAAATGGATAAATTTGCTTCGGGAATTGTAAAGATTCCGGCAGTATTCATTGTTCTTTTTGTAATAATAATTGTACCGGCAATTTACTGTTACAACAAGACGGAAGTATACTACGACATGGCATCCACATTGCCGGATGATATAGATTATGTAATCGCTACATCCAAACTCGATGAGAAGTTCGATATGAGTAATGTACATATGGTACTCGCGGACACCAATATGGAGGCTAAAGATGCCAATGCCATGATGAAAGAGATGGAAAGTGTTGACGGCGTCAACTTTGCAATGGGATTTAACAGCCTTGTCGGAACAGCCATTCCGGAGGAAATTATCCCTGATGATCTAAAGAGTATTTTAAAAGGTGATAAATATCAGCTTATCCTTGTAAGTTCGGCTTATAAGACGGCAACGGACGAGGTTAATGAACAGATTGATGAGCTGAATGATATTATTAAGAAATACGACGAAAACGGTATGCTTATAGGTGAGGCTCCTTGTACCAAGGATCTTATCACGGTTACAGACCATGACTTCCAGGTGGTAAACATTATATCAATAGCAGCCATTTTCATAATCATACTCATAGTATTAAAGAGTATATCACTTCCTGTAATACTCGTTGCGGTAATACAGTTTGCAATATTTATTAACCTTGGTATTCCGTATATCACCGGAACAACACTTCCGTTTATCGCTCCGATATGTATAAGCACGATACAGCTTGGTTCTACTGTCGATTATGCGATACTTATGACAACAAGATATAAGAGGGAACGTTCACGCGGGGCCGACAGAAAAGCATCTGTCACGACTGCACTCGCCACATCGATTCCATCAATTCTTGTAAGTGCACTCGGATTCTTTGCAGCAACTTTTGGTGTAGCGGTTTATTCGGAAATAGATATTATTTCTTCACTTTGTGTATTGATGGCAAGGGGCGCACTTATCAGTATGGCATCGGTAATTCTTATTTTACCTTCATTCCTGCTGGTATTTGATGGCCTGATAACACATACAAGTATTGGATTTAATGTCAGAAAGAAAAAAGCATAAGAAAGGAAGGCGTATATTATGAGAAAAAATATAGGAAAAGCAATCGGATTAACAATGTCCGCACTTATGATTTTCGGATGCGGAATGGCTGTTTCGGCCGGAAGCAATGGCAGTACAGATGTAAAGAGCGTTACACAGAAGGAAGAGAGCTCTACAGATAAAGTAAAATCAGATATAGCAAGTATTATAAATGATGCTGATGTCGACAAGGAGGAAACCGTTTATGTTATCGCCAATGCAGACGGAAGCGTGAAGAAAGTTATCGTAAGCGAACTCCTTAAGAATCCGGACGGACTTGATAAGCTCACAGACGCTACAGGACTTACAGATATAGTAAATGTAAAGAGCGATGCAGGATATACCATGAGTGATTCAAGCTATGTATGGGATGCAGGCGGTGAAAATATTTATTACAGAGGTACAACAACCAATGAAGTTCCTGTGACATTCAAGATTTCTTTCAAACTTGACGGACAGAGTGTATCGGCGGATGAAATAGCCGGCAAGAGCGGAGCTCTTGAGATGACATTCGATTACATCAATAACTGTAAAAAAACAGTTGAGATAGATGGTAAGAACGAGGAAATGTATGTTCCGTTTCTTATGATAAGCGGAATGATTCTTGACAATGACCATTTCAAGAATATAACAGTTGATAACGGTAAAGTCATAGATGACGGTGATAAGACAGTTGTAGCAGGTTTTGCACTTCCGGGTCTCTCGGATAACCTGGCACTTAGTGATGGTACAGATATCGATATCCCATCTTCGGTAACAATTAAAGCCGATGTAACGGATTTTTCACTTGCAACGACACTTACGGTTGCTACCAACGATGTATTCAATAAAGTGAGCATTGATGATGATGACACCGTGGAAGAAATAGAGGACAAACTTGATACCCTCGATTCTTCTATGAAACAGATTGTGGACGGTGCATCAGAACTTCATGGTTATCTTACACAGTTACTTGATAAATCCGGTGAACTCATTGAAGGCGTTGCCGAACTTGATACATATGCTAACCAGATTTCACAGAGCGTGGATAAGCTTTACAAAGATGGTGTCGTATATATAGACGGTAAACTTGCGGAGCTTTCAAGCGGACTTTCAACACTTTCAGGAAACAGCGCACAGTTGAACGCGGGAGCCAAACAGGTATATGATACACTTCTGGGCACTGTTGAGACACAGCTTAAGGCAGCAGGTCTTGATGCACTCGGAATTAAGGTTCCGGCACTTACCGTAGACAATTATGCGGCTGAACTTAATAAACTCGTTAACGCACTCGATGAAACAAGTGTGAGAGCATATGCAACCCAGATTGCAAAGAAAACCGTAACAGATAAAGTGAATGCAAGCGAATCACAGATTACTGCAGCCGTAACCGAAGCAGTTAAGACTGAGGTTACGAACACAGTTAAGACAACAGTTGTTCTTCCAAAGGTGCTTGCTTCACAGAACCTTACAATGGAACAGTATAATGCGCTTCCGGCAGCGGTTAAGAGTCAGATAGACGCAGCGGTTGATGCGCAGATGCAGTCAGAAACAGTCCAGTCAGCAATCACTGCCCAGATGGCAACGGATAAGGTTAAAAAGACCATTTCCGATAATGTAGCAGCCCAGAAGACAAAACTCATAGCAGAAAATATGGCAGGAACTGAGGTACAGACACAGATTAATGCTGCTGTAACCAAGGCAAAAGATGGCGCAGCCCAGATTAAATCAGCCAAGGAATCGCTTGATTCATATGCAACATTTTATCAGGGCGTCCTCGCTTATACGGCAGGAACGGATACGGCAGCAGCCGGAAGTGCACAGCTGTCACAGGGATACACAGAGAATATCACCGCTAATGTAAAAACTCTTTCGGATAAACTCAAAGAGTATGTTGCAGGTATTGATAAACTTAACACAAGTGCTCCTGCATTTAAGGACGCTGTTTCACAGATTACAGACGGAGCAGGGACTCTTGCAGACGGAACATCCAAGTTCTATGATGAAGGAATCAAGGCGATTATAGATAAAATTGATGACATAACACCTGTAATCACAAGACTTAAGGCCACACTTGATATATCCAGGGATTATCAGTCATTCGGCGGCAAGTCAGATGATATGACAGGAAGCACAAAGTTCATATACAGAACTGAGTCAATCGAAAAATAAATAAGCTTATTAGTCTAAATTATGTTCTCTTTCTAAAGTACCGCGGCTTTCGGGCCGCGGTACTTATTTTTACCGCTGCCTTCCGCCTTTAAATATTGTTACAGCTGACAGGGATGTGTTATACTATAGTTGCGAAAAGGAGGCACTTATGAATATAGGAATTATCGGAGCCGGACATATCGCCGGTAAAATGGCATTGACAATACAGGCGTGCAAAAATGCCAATGCTTATGCAATAGCATCGCGTTCATATGAAAAGGCATGTGAATTTGCGGCAGAATACGGTTTTGCACATGCTTATGGTTCGTATGACGAACTTGTAGGGGATTCTGATGTCGAACTGGTATATGTGGCGACACCACATTCATTTCATTATGAACATATCAGGATGTGCCTTGAACACGGCAAGAATGTATTATGTGAGAAGTCTTTTACGCTTGACGCATCACAGGCTTCTGAATTGATTTCCATGGCAGAGAACAGGGGACTTTTTCTTGGCGAGGCAATCTGGACAAGATATCTTCCAATGAGATTTACGCTTGATAATCTTATTAAAAGTAAAATCATAGGAGAAGTTATGTCCGTATCGGCTTCTTTGTCATATCCGATTGCCCATAAGGAAAGAATTATCCGCAAGGATCTTGGCGGAGGTGCGCTTTTAGATATCGGAGTCTATTGTGTTAATTTTGCATCAATGGTATTGGGCAATGACATCCGCGAAATCACGGCATCTGCTGTCTTAAATGCCAACGGCATGGATATGGTCGACGGAATTACGATGCTGTATGAGAATGGAAAAATGGCGGTCCTTCATTGTGATGCCAGAACCGCAGGAAGCCGCGACGGGATAGTATACGGGACAGATGGATATATTGTTTTTCACAATATAAATAACTGTGAAGGCATTGATGTTTATAATACGTCCCACGAAATTATCAGCCATATTGATACGCCTGCACAGATAACCGGATTCGAATATGAGCTTGATGCCGCAATCGAGGCCATACAGAACGGCCGGACCGAGTGCACCCGGATGCCTCATGCCGAAATAATTGCGGTTATGGAAATAATGGACAGAATAAGGGAGAAAACAGGGGTGGAGTATTAGAAACGTAAAGATAACACGGTCTAAATTTGTTGATGAGAATTATTATATCCGAAGAATAAATTTATGTTTGAGGTAAGGAGACATAATTTTGATTGACAGTTGGTGTTTACCGCAATACAATGAATCAACCGCTCTATAATTATGTGGTAGTCAATATAAATTTTTACTGTAGTAGATAGAAGATATTTGTAAAAAAATGTAACGCTTTTTGGCGTTATATTTTTTTTGATAATTAAAATTATAATTACATATCTTCTTAAAAATATTTGACAATGATATGTTAAATAAATTATATTATAATTATAAAACATTTCGGAGGTATCAAATGAATAATAATGGTGAAACAAAATGTTATGGTAATAATCTTGACCGATTTATAGGGCTCCGTGAGGTAAACAAGACCCTTAGAAATGAATTAATTCCTACAGACAGTACAAGGGAAAATATTGAAAAGAACGGAATTATTTCAGAAGATGAATTAAGAGCTGAAATGGGTCATGAGCTTAAAGCAATTATGGACGATTACTATAGAAATATGATCGAAGAAACACTCTCAAGGAAATGCAATATAAATTGGTCGACATTATTTGCAGCTATGGACTCAGTAGCTCGGAGTGCTAATAAAAAAGATGCAGATAAGATATTGGAAAAGGTGCAGAAAGAAAAAAGGGAGGAAATACATAAGTTATTTAAAGAACAGGGAAATTTTGAAAAATTATTCAAAGCAGAATTAGTATCAGATGTTCTACCTGATTTTATTGGTAAATATGAAGGGTATTCAGATGAAGAAAGAATTAGCAAATTAGGGACAATAAAGTTGTTCAAAAAATTTATGACGTCATTTAAAGCGTATTTTGATAATCGTAAAAATGTTTTTTCAAAAGAAAATATTTCTACTTCTATATGTCACAGAGTAGTTAATGACAATGCATTTATTTTCTGGGATAATTTAAATGCATTTAAGAAAATTGATAAATATGCACATGATGCTGTAGAGACAATTGAGGGTGAAATTTCCGGAAAATTGGGAGAGTGGAAGATATCACAGATATATTCTGTGGATTTTTTCGGTATGGTTATACCACAGTCAGGGATAACTTTTTATAACGAAGTTTCCGGTGAAATTAACAAATACATGAATATTTATTGCCAAAAAGAAAAACAAAACAGCAGGCAGTTTAAATTGAAGCGTCTCCATAAGCAGATATTATGCATTGGTGAAACATCATTTGAAATTCCTGAGAAATATGAATCGGATGAAGAGGTTTATCAATCGGTTAATGACTTTATAGGAATGATTAAAAATAATGATATCATATCAAGGCTGGAACACTTGGCCGAGAATGTAAATAAATATGATGCAGACAAGATTTATATTAACAGTAAATCATATGAAAACGTATCGAAATGTATAGGCGGAACATGGAATACAATTAAAGACTGTCTTAGGTTATGGTATAATGAAAATATAAGAGGTAGTGGAAAGAATAAGGAAAAGAAAGTTGGTAAGGCGGTAGAAGAAGATAAATACAAAAGCATTGCTATGTTAAACCAGCTTTTAGAAAATTATAGTGATGGTGACGGCAGAATATATAATGTACAATTATATGTTGAACATATAACGAAAATAATAGGAGATTACAAACCTGAGGAATTGGTATATGATGCCAATATCAGGGTTATAGAGCAGGATGAGAAAGCAGAAGAAATTAAATCTGTGTTGGATATTTATATTGCCATTCTGCATTGGATAAAGGCATTTATTATTGAAGATGCTGTCGAAAAAGATACTGATTTTTATTATGAAATAGAAGAAATATTCGATAAGGTGCAAAGTATAATTCCGCTTTATAATATGGTAAGAAATTATACTACACAGAAACCATATAAACAGGAAAAAATAAAATTGAAATTTAATACTCCTACATTAGCAGAAGGTTGGCATAAGTCAAAAGAATATAGTAACAATGCTATAATTTTGCAAAGGGACGGCAAGTATTATCTTGGAATATTTAATGCGAAAAATAAACCTGACAAAAAAATTATTGAAGGATGCAGTCAGAAAAAAAATAAAGCAGATTATGCTAAGATGGTGTACTATTTATTACCAAAACCACACATGAATTTGCCGCATATTTTCATAAAATCAAAAGAGGCGGTAAAAAATTATGGGCTGTCTAATTATATTGTTGAAGGATATGATAAAGATAAGCATATAAAATCTTCTAATGGGTTCGATATTAAATATTGCAGGGATTTAATCGATTACTTTAAAGACTGTATCAGTAAACATCCGGAATGGAAAAATTTCAATTTTAGTTTTACAGATACTGCATTGTATAATGACATTGGTGAGTTTTATAATGAGATTAAAAGACAAGGTTATAAGATTGAATGGACATATATCAGTGAAGAAGAGATCAATCGGCTGGATGAAAACGGACAGATATATTTATTTCAAATATATAATAAAGACTTTGCGGAAGGAAGTAAGGGGACGCCTAATCTGCATACTTTGTATTTAAAAAATTTATTCAGTGAGGATAATCTTAAAGATCCGGTGTTTATGTTAAATGGAAATACAGAAGTATTCTTCCGTAAATCAAGTATAAAGAAACCGGTCGTTCATAAAAAAGGTTCTGTTCTTGTAAACAGAAATTATATTGACCTCAACGGAAACAGAATAACAATACCTGAGAAAGAATATAAAGAAATTTATGAGTATTGCAATGGTATCGGAAATGTAAATTTATCTGAAAGTGCAATGAAATATTATGATATGGCAAAGCATTATACGGCAACTATGGATATAGTAAAAGATTATCGATATACCGTAGATAAATTTTTTATACATATGCCAATGACAATTAATTTTAATGCGGAGTCTAACAATAACATAAATGAATTGGCATTGAATTTTGTCGCCAAAAATGACAATATTCATATCATAGGAGTTGACAGGGGTGAGAGAAATCTCATCTACATATCGGTTATTGACTCAAAAGGAAATATTATTAAGCAAAAATCATATAATGTTGTCAATGATTATGATTACAAGTCAAAACTTAAAGAGCGTGAATATGATAGGGGAGATGCCAGAAAAAATTGGAAAAGAATTAATAATATTAAGGAGCTTAAGGAAGGCTATTTATCGCAGGTAGTGCATGAAATCGCTCAACTGGTGATACAGTATAATGCAATTATCGCAATGGAGGATTTGAACTATGGATTCAAGAGAGGAAGATTTAAAGTAGAAAGACAGGTATATCAGAAGTTTGAAAACATGCTTATAAATAAATTGAACTATTTAGTGGATAAGCGTAAAAATGCAGATGAGGCCGGCGGTGTACTTAAAGGTTATCAATTAACGTATATTCCTGAAAGGTTGAAAAATATGGGAAGACAATGCGGCATTATATTCTATGTACCGGCTGCATATACTTCCAAAATAGATCCGACCACCGGATTTGTTAATTTATTTAATTTTAATGCAATTACGAGTCAGGAAGGTCGCAGAAAATTTATTAACAAATTTAAACATATCAGATACAATTTGAATATGAATCTCTTTGAATTTGAGTTTGATTATAACGATTTCATAACACATAACACACAAATTGCCAAAACAGAGTGGAGTGTATACACTAACGGACCGAGAATAAAAAAAGAGCGTGTGAATGGAAAATGGAATGATGGATATGAAGCTGATATTACGGAAGTTATGAAACAGAAGTTGTCCGATAATGGAATTGATTATGCAGATGGCGGTGATATCTTGACAAGAATAGCGGAAGCTGATGACAAATTGGTTTCAGGGATATTTGAAATATTCAGATTGACCGTTCAGTTGAGAAACAGTAAATCAGAAAGTTGTGGGGAAGATTACGATAGAATAATATCACCCGTGCTTAATGAAAGTAATAGATTCTATGACTCAGACGAATATAGTGGAGAAAATGAGATCCTTCCGGTTGATGCTGATGCAAATGGCGCATATTGTATTGCATTGAAAGGTCTGTATGAAGTAAAACAGATAAGAGAAAATTGGGTAGAAGGTGATAAACTTTCAGGTGATTTGCTTAAAATCAGCAATGCAGATTGGTTTGATTTTATTCAGAACAAAAGGTATGAGTAAATGGATGACTTAATTATTATATCAAATCTGAACGATTTTATATTTTGTCCGGCTTCTATATATTTTCATAAACTGTATGGAAATGAAGAAAGGCTGATGTTTGGGAGAAAAATAGAGCAGAATAAAATTATAAATCAAACGGAAGTGCTTAAACAAATCAGAAACAAAAGTGAATATTTAAAAGAAGGCATAAACCTGCTTGAAAATTTGTCAAGCACATTGGAATCGGAAACAGACTATCTGACAATAATGGGAATTGAAGGAAATGCTGCCAAAATATATTTCCCAAGAATGTTTGAAAATGTGAAATGGAATGGCAGAAAACCTCGTATTAAAAATGACTATATAAATGTAACACTTGATATAGGGTATACAATGCTATTCAATATAGTTGATGCGATATTGCAGGTTTATGGGTTTGATACATATTACGGAGTATTTCACAAGTGTTTTTATATGAGAAAGTCATTGGTATGCGATATCATGGAACCGATGAGACCAATTATAGATTACTCTGTGCGAAAGGCAATAAATCTGGGACAATGTAAAGAGGAACATTTTGAGGAATATAACAGACGTTGGTGATTGAAATACAAAAATAATCCGGCTTACATACAATTTCTCATGACATCAATACTGGAATTTAAAAATGATATTTTTATGTATATTCAAAAGTATTACAGATATATAATGAAGATGAAAAGTGTGGAAGAAATTCCGGTATTTAAGGTAAGGTAGGATAAAGCATGATAATAGTCAGCTATGATATTTCTGATGATAAACTGAGAACAAAATTTGCTAAATATTTATTAAAGTTCGGCCACCGTTTGCAATATTCCGTTTTTGAGATTGACAATAGCCGGCGCATATTGGATAATATAATAAGTGATTTGAAAAATGAGTTTGAAAAAAGATTTACACAGTCAGACAGTGTTATAATCTTTAAACTGTCCTCAAGTTGCGAAGTGTTAAGATTCGGTTATGCAAGGAATGACGAAAGTGATTTTATGATAATCACCTAATGCAAACCTTGGTCTTAATAAAAAAATTAAAAAGGTTATTCGACTAAAATGGATAAAATGAACAAAAAAATTGATTTAAAGTATAATTATTCACCCTATGATTTGGGTAAATAGACGAATTTGGGGTTGAATAACCTTAAATAATTTCTACTGTTGTAGATATCAGCCATATACACAATCCGCCTGCGTTGAATAACCTTAAATAATTTCTACTGTTGTAGATGACCTTGCGGGCATAACGGCGATGCTCAGTTGAATAACCTTAAATAATTTCTGTTGTTGTAGATCAGAGATGTTTATAGACCTCTCTGCTTGTTGAATAACCTTAAATAATTTCTACTGTTGTAAATTAATTAGCGGTATTAAGTAAATAACTCGCGCCTTGAGCAAACATCTCCCGGTTGAGATAATTGAGAAAATTACTACTTTTTACACTTTTTAAACTGAGGAGGATATTCAATATTGATACATGTATGGCAAAACGAAATTGCAGTATTCAGCAATGGGAAGCTATCATTCAAGACCGAAACAATACGAACCTAACAATGGGCGGATACTGCAAACAGAATGGTCTCAGCCTCAATTCTTATTTTTTATTGTCTTCTTCGAGTTATCCGTGAGTTATTTGCATGATACGACGCAAAGAAGGCTCATCTAACAGAAAATAAGTAGGCTCATCTAACAGAAAATAATTAGTTGACCTGTCCACGATATCATGCTATCATAAACTCAAAGCATAAATTTCAATCATTCTGAAACGGCC
>ENA-OPCN01000074-OPCN01000074.1-human-gut-metagenome-genome-assembly--contig:-NODE-74-length-91610-cov-6.542166_pt1 | contig 91610 bp, 78 predicted proteins | sample MGYA00241567_ERZ501485 | MGnify/ENA primary metagenome ERZ501485 (study PRJEB25962, sample SAMEA2042579) | human gut metagenome | biome: human gut; feature: human-associated habitat; material: faeces...
TTGAATTTTTTTGTGTATGAATTTACACTTAGAATTTTAAACTTTTTGAATAAAAATTTTTTAAATCTTGCCAAATTTCTATGCTTATTATTTATATCATCATTTTTACGTTTAATCAATACTTTGCCACTAATTTTATAAATTCATCATCCGTAATTAAAAGTAAAATTACAGCAATTTTATTCTAAACTCCATAAAACTTTTGGACGGTGTAAAAAATTTGGCTTAATTTTTTTACACCGTCCCCAAATTTATGTATTACCATAAATCTTCTAATTTATATTCTTGCTCTAATTTCTCATTTAGGTAAATTTTTGTAATTAAATCTAGCTCTTTTATTGATTCTTCTGGTATATCAAATGAAAAAATTTTTTTTGCTTCGACTGATGAAATATATCTAATTGTATCATATGTTGTTATATTCATTGTTATTGCAGATTTGTCTGCTCTTCCACAACTTTCACATTTTACACAATTATCTTGTATACTAAAAAATCGTATTTTATCATTTTGTCCACATACACTACATTTATTTACAATTGGTTTGAATCCCATTATGCATAATAATCGCAACCTAAAAACAGATAAAACTAGGTCTAAATTTTTATCTGTTTCTGATATAACATATAATGTATTTAATAATAATTGTAAAATCCTATATGTGTTTTGATTTTCGTCTGTAACATCATTAACAATTTTTGTAATATGTGCTGCATATTTAAGTTTGTCTAAATCTGTTCTTATATTATAAAAAACCTCAATTGTTTCGCACGAATTTATTCTGTATGAATGAGCACTTTTATATAACATATAATCTCCAAAACACAAATATTGTGTGGCAGCCATAAGGGCACTATTATTACGTCTTGCCCCTTTGGCTGCACAACCAATTTTTCCTGCTGGGGTTAACAAAGTTACCATTTTATCAAAATCGCCCATATTATTTTCTTGTAGTATTATCCCCTTTGCTTTCAAGCTCCCCATATTCATTCACCTTGTAGTCTGTTTCTTTATTTAAATTTTTTTCTATATTTTCTAGTTCAATCAATTCCATAAATGTATTAATATCACCAGTATTTTTAAAAGTATTCCATGCCATTTGTTTTATCATATGAATCATCTCCTAATCTGATATTCTAAATTAATGCTAATTTATATATCCATATCTTTTGCTAAAAAAACTTTTTTATTCACCACATTATTGTAATTTGAATTTTTTTACTAAAGTATCATTGTTAAGCCAATCTTCTTTGACTTTTACCCAAACTTTTAAATTTATTTTTATATCAAGCATATTTTCTAAATCTGTTCTTGCATAAGATGCAATTCTTTTTAACATATTTCCATCTTTTCCTATTATTATTCCTTTATGGGATTTTTTTAAGCAATATATTGTGGCTTCAACATCATATATTGGCTCTCCTGTTTTTGTAGTTCTTTCCTTCATTTTTTCTGTTTCGACATATATACCATGAGGGACCTCATCATTCAACAAGCGCAAAGCCTTTTCTCTTATTGTTTCTTCAACAAGTTGTCTCATTGTTTGATCGGTATACTCCTCTATATCATAATATGCAGGACCCACCTTAAGATGCTTTTCTATTTCATCTAATATTGCATCTAAATTAGTTTGCTTTACAACTGATACTGGAATTACAGCTTCAAAATTATACTCATCTTTATATAATTCAATTAATTTTGCTATATCTTCTCTTTTTACTAAATCAATTTTATTTATAATTAATATAGTTTTCTTTTTAGATTCTTTAATTTTATCTAAAATTATTCTATCACCTTTACCAATTGATGTTGAAGTTGCATCTATTACAAATAAAATTACATCAACATCATTTGCTACTCCAAAAGCAGTTTCAACCATTGTATTTCCAAGTTTTGATTTTGGTTTATGAATTCCTGGAGTATCAATAAATATAATTTGAGAATTAGGTCTATTTACAATTGCTCTTATTGCATTTCTTGTTGTTTGCGGTTTATTTGCAATTGCTGCAACTTTTTCATTAACAAGAGCATTCATTATACTTGATTTTCCAACATTAGTTCGTCCCATCATTGATACAAAACCTGATTTAAATTCTTTGTCCATTATTACACCTACTATCTAGTTATTTTTAATTTACTTAATATATTTTCTTCTTTTGCTCTCATAACAGATTTTTCATCATCATTCATATGATCATACCCCATTAAGTGGTAAAATCCATGAACTACCATATATGCTAATTCTCTTTCGAAACTATGACCATATTCTACTGCTTGTTCCTTAACTCTGTCAACTGAAATTATTATATCACCTAAAACATCTTCAACTACATTGTTTTGATTTTGTATTAATTCATCTATTTCATTTTTTTCAAACATTGGAAAAGATAATACATCAGTTTCTTTATCAATATTTCTATACTCATTATTTATTTTCTTTATATATGATGGACAAGTCAAGGTTATACTAACATATAACCCTAGCTTGTCCATTTTTTCTTCCTTAAAACATGTAGTTAATACTTGATTTATTAAATCTTCATATTTTTTATTTTCTTCTGTTTCGTAATAATTAATTTCTGCTATTTTTTCCATTATTTTTTCTTCACCTTTGCTCTAGATTTACTTCTTTTAGTTTTTTCTAAATCTTTAATATATATTCCTTCTGGTAATGTAGTACATTTAGCTGATAATCTTTTCATTACTCCGAAGTCTACTAATTTTGATTTATAAAATGCTATTATTTTACAATATTTATTTTCATTTGTTTGTACTTTATTTAAATCTTCTTTTATAAATAAAATTTCTTTTTCTTTTTGTGCCTTTTGTTTGTCTTCTATTTTTTCTATTTGTTGGTATTTTTTCCAAAATTCTCTGAATTGCTTTTTGTCATTTGGTTTATCCCAGTATACTTTTGTAGATAATACTTTTAAATTAAATTCGTCAATTAATGTTAATAACAAGCTATATGCTCTTTCTCTTTTCTTAATAACTCTTGTATCTACAATTAGCTCTCTTGCATCATTTATTAATTTTATATAACATTGCTCTGCAACACTTAATGGTAAACTGTGTGTGAAAAGTCTTCTACTCATTCCTAACAATAACATATTTTTTTCAATCATTTCTGCTTGGTCTAATCTGTTATTAGAATATTGTTTATATTTGTTGTATTCATCTTTTATTTCAACATAAATTTCTTTTGATGAATCTTTTTCCATTTTTTTAGGTAATATTGTTGTTATGTATTCATCTAATGTAGAAAATATTTTATTGTAAATTTCTACTTTTTCTTTTTCAGTTAAATTTTCTATTAATTTAACTGAATACTGTTTTATAATGTTTTTATATAAGGTTTCCATTTTATCACAATAAAACTCTTTATATCTTTTTATAACTTTTTCTTTACCAGATATTTCTACATTTTCATTGTCTAGCTCTAATAAAAACTTTTGCTTTCTGTATTTGTATTCTGTATAGTCGCTATTTTTTATATGAATAACCATATAGTATTTTGATAATGCATTTTTTTCAAAATCTGTAGCAGTATTATTTTTTACTTTTTTGTATATGTTTTCGATAATGTTTTTATCAATAGCTTCTAAATATAAAGAATATGACTCTTCATATTTTTTTAGCAACATCCCTTTTTTGTCACTATTTTTTTCGTTTTGAATATAGTTTTCATAATTTTTCAATACGTTATTTCTTTTTATAGAAATTAGCATACCATTTAACCCCATTTTGCCTGGAGCTAATATTTTATTTAAAGTGTTTGTTATTTTTGAAAAAAATGTTTTTTCAGTATCATATACTTTAAGGCTTTTTTCTTCCATTCTCCTCATCCTTTCATAATGCTATTTTTTCTTCTGTTCCAATATTTTCAAGCACTTCATATATAACTTCTACCTCTATATATTCTTCACTCTCATTGGTATTAATATATTCATTAACAATATCTTCTTCATTATTTATTTGCGACTTTAGCTCTTTTGATATATTATCTATTCCTATTTGTTTTGCTTCGTCTTTTGTATAGTTTTTTTCTTCTTCAATTACTTCGTGATTTTCTTTTACTATTAATTCAAATGGCAAATAAAAATTGGAAGATATTTTTAATTTTTTTTCCGTATTTATTGTATCATAAATTTCAAATTTTGAAAGCTTTTTATAGAAATTTATTGCAAAATTCTTAATATTTATGGAATACTTTTTTTCTACATTTCCTGTTTGTTTTCGTTCATTTTGTTTATAATATACTTTTTCTTTTTTTGAATACCAAACTTTCGCCATAACTTGACCTGTAGCGTGTACATAACGTACTCCTGTATACTTTCCCTCTAACCAACCTGCAATTAGCACAGAGCCTTGTTTTACCACATCTCCTTCTTTAACTTGTAAAGTACCATTTTGTGCATTTGCACTTACTATCATTGCATCTTTTTTTGCTATAATGTTGCAGTAATCATTTTTATTTATAACTTCTGGAGCTTTATCTGCTTCTACTATTTTTATTACAACATTTGTTCCAGAAATATTAATTCCAACCCACGAAATATCTGCTCTCTCTAACCTTATTTTTTCAACAATCTTTTTAGGGTCAACTTTTCTTTTTAATTTTCCAGTTTCTAAACCTTCACTTTTTGCAATATTAAGTATATCTTCACTAGAAATTGTTTCATTTCCTGTAATTTCAATATTCCAAATAAATCCAGACAATATAACTAGTGAAAATAATACTAATAATAATGATATGGCAAAAATTTTTCTTTTTCTATATCTATTTAAAATAAAAGGAAGACCTTTTTTGCTTTTTATTTTTATTTTACACTTGCTTTCCTTTGCAATTTTTGCAACATTTTTAAATTCTTTAACTGGTACACTAGCTTTTATTATTGTAGACTTTTCGCGTTTTAAATTTTCTAAATATATTCCGCTTCTTCCTGCAAACATTTATAAATTTTTCAATATAATACCCTTCCACAATTATATTTACATATCCTATAATTGCGCTTTGAATTCTTTGCAAATACAAACTATGGACCTCCTCTTAATCTTCTATTTTTTCAAAATCTACGCTATCAATATCACCTTCAATTATAATATCATCTTTAGTCATTTCTTCCATTTTCATACCAAATCCATTTATGTTGATAATACCTATACTTGTATTTATTCTTATAAAAAAATCTTGATATTCCAATATATTTTTGTAGTTTTCTATCATCATTTTTTTAAAACCTAAATTGGTTAATTTTGGTATTTGCGAAGTTATTTCAGACGGTACTTCTAATATTTTATTTAACCTACTTAGCTTACTTTTTTTCATCTTAACAAATTCCTTTCCATACCAATTTTATAGTATTTAGCAATTATACTATCTTTCAAATTCATCTAATGATTTAAACTCATAGCCCATTTCTTTTGCTTTTTTTATTATATCATCTAGTATATTTGCATTATCTTTTGAATTAGAGTGAAGTAGTATTATTGCACCATTATGAAGATTGTTTAATACTTTTTCTTTTCCATATGATTCTCTTCCCTGTTTATTTTCATCCCAGTCATCATAGGCTAAAGACCACATAACAGTTGTGTATCCTAATGAATTTGTATAACTTATTGTTCGTTCACTACATTCGCCTTTAGGTGGTCTAATGTATTTCATTTCATATCCAAATTTTTCGTAAACAGCTGTGTGTAAATTCATAACTTCTTCTTTTATTTTGTTTAAATCTATTTCTGGCATACTTTTATGATTAACAGTATGATTTCCTACTGTATTGCCATTTTCTATCATTTTTTGCACAAGCTCTGATTTTGTGTTTAAATAATGACCAGTTATAAAAAAGGTCCCTTTTACATTATTTTCTTTTAATACTTCTATTATTTTTTCAGTATATCCAGCTTCATATCCAGCATCAAATGTTAAATATAAATACTTTTTTTCTGAATTTCCTAAACACATTCCATTATACTTATCTATTATTCTTTTGTTTTCTTTTCCAACATCTGGTTGTTCGTGGTTATATGACCTCTTAATTCCCCAACAAATTTTTTTATTACTTAGGGCTGAAAAATCTTCTGTTACATTTGCAGTTACATCAACTAATTTCGATTTATTATTTTCATATATACAAAATGAAAATGTCCCTATTACGACAAAAATCGACAAAACGCTTACAAAAATTGATTTTTTTTTCACAAACTACCTCCTTTTATATTTACAAATCTTTAATTTAAGTATATTATAAGAATACGTTCTTTTTTATTTTACAATTTAATATTTGCAATTTATTAATATTACTTATACTATATATATTTGTTTTGGAGGAAAATATGTTAAATTTTGTATTGTGTGATGATAATAAAAATGCATTAGATAGGTTTTCAAAAATGTTAAACCTAGTTTTTATAAATAACGACTTTGATGGACAAATCTCACTAGCAACTACAAATGCTAATGAAGTATTAGGTTATATAAAAAATAATATTGTAGATGTTGTGATATTAGATATTGACTTACAATCAAACATTTCTGGACTAGATTTAGCTCAAAAAATACGAAAAATAAATAAAAGAGTATATATAATTTTTGAAACAGCACATTTAGAATATCTTCTTATAGCATATAAATGTAAAACATTTGACTATCTGACCAAACCCATATCTTTAAATAACTTAGAAACAACAATATCTAGACTTTTTAGTGATATATATTCTACTCCATCAAATAAGTCTTTTATACCTCTTAACAGGGGAAATATGATAAATGCTAATTCAGTATTTTATATTGAAAAAGATAACACTAAATTAATTTTTAGAGCAGATTCAGCAGACTATAGTATTTATTCGTCTTTTAATAAAATACAACATACTTTGCCACCTAATTTTGTAAGATGCCACAAATCTTATATAGTTAATGTTAATAATATACATAGTATTGATGACACTATTATACACTTCGATAAAACCAATGAGATAAAATGTTACATTGGACAGGTTTATAAAAAAAAATTTTTGGAGGTATTAAAAAATGAATCTTATACAAATACTAATGACACCTAACCATATTATAAATAATATTATAACTTTTGGTTTTGCTTTTATTGAGGCATTATTATTCTATACAGTTTTTACATCAATTCTAAATATTACATTAAATACAAAACAAAAAATTTTATATGTTTCTTTAACCGAAATTATTGGAATTATATCCAATTCGTTGCTTAAAAATCCATATATTTACATAGTAAATATATTATCATTTATTTTATTACTGCATTTTTTATTTGGCCAAACAATAAAAAATACCTTTATAGCAATGATTACTGTTTATCTATCTAGTTTTATATGCACATTTTTTGTACAGTTAATTTTAAGCAAGTTTATAACTATACCATTAGCGGACTTTGTAAACATACCTTTGTATCACATATTATCTGGAACATTAATATATCTTTGCTTCTTCTTACTAAGTATTTTAATAAAAAATAAATCCTTTTTTATTAAATATATAAAACCATCACTAAAATTAACTGTTGTTATTAATTTATTTTTAGGTATTGTTACAATATTTATTCAATCATACTTTTTCTCAAAATATATAAATATTATTTCAACAAGTGTTATTTTGACAGATATAATAAGTTTGGTTATATATTTTCTAATTAGTATGTACAGTTTAATTAGAACGAATAAATTGGAGCAAACTACTTTAGATCTAGAAACAGAAAAGCTTTATAATAAAACTCTATCCTCATTACATGATAATATTCGCTGTTTCAAACACGATTTTAATAATATTGTTCAATCAATTGGTGGATATATCGAATTAAATGATATGAATGGATTACGTAACTACTACAAAAATTTACTTGAAGATTGCAAACAAACGAATAACTTAAATTTGCTAAACCCTGATACAATAAATAATCCGTCAATCTATAGTTTATTAACCAATAAATATTATCTAGCATCTGAAAAAGGAATTACAATGACTTTTAATATTTTTATTGATTTAAGTACATTAAAATGTAATATTTATGAATTTAATAGAATTTTAGGTATTCTTTTAGATAATGCTATTGAAGCAGCACAAGAAACATCAGAAAAAATAATTGAAGTCGAATTTAGGACAGACCATAAAAAGCAATTATTTATCATAGAAAATAGTTGTAATAGCAATAACATCTCTATTTCCAAGCTATTTGAAAAAGGATATTCTACAAAAAAAGATAATTCTGGAATAGGTTTATGGAAAGTACACAAAATTCTTGCAAAAAATACTAACTTGGACTTATTTACTACTGTACAAAATAATAGATTTAGACAACAATTGGAAGTTTTTTTATAAAAAAAGAAGGGAATAAAACTCCCTTCTTTTATATTATTCTTCATCTTTTTTTATTAATGATTTTGGCATTTTTGGTTGATGTAAAAATACCATTAATACACATCCACTATTTTGAGATGCTTTTCTTGCACAGTTTTCTGCCATTTTTGCTACTTTTTCTATCATACTAATCCCCCCTATATATAATTATTTATAAAAATGCTATATAGCATCTTTTTTCAATTTTATATATTCTAAATAGCCATATTTTTCTTTAAAGATCTTATATGCTATTTTAGTAGTAGTTATGCTTTGGAATAATACACTTATAATAAGAATATTGCTAATTATATTATGTTTAATAAATAAGGCTGAACCAAACATAATTAGTACAAGTATATATGATATTATTTTTCTAGATTTTCGCTCTTTCTTTTTTAAAATTGGTAAATTTTCTGTATCTGCTGGAACGTATAATGTAATAGTAATCATTGATAAAATTAAAACAGTTGTAAAGAATATATATTTTATTTCCATATTACTATAATTAATATTTTGACTTGCATATACAATTCCTATGTAAAATATAAGTGTACCAATAATACATCCTATGTGGGTTTTTAAATGTAATCCTCCAGAAAAATATCTATATGGTAATATAAGGAAAAAAGCTAACATTGTATATTTCAAAACGCCCATTATTCCTGCAACTAATATCAATATAAACATCTTTGGTATTTCTCCAATTATTATTTCAATTCCATACCTTATTACCTCAGCTCTTTCATCATCTACTTCTGGCATTTTTGCTCTTATTCTTTTCATTAACTTGTCACAAATTTTATCTATCATAGGCTCTCACCTCTTCCTTGATGCAATAATATACCAAAAATAATTTGTATTATCATTTTGTATATAAACAACAAAAAAAATTATATATAAAATTTAAAATTAAATTTCATATATAATTTTTTGCTGTTTCGTATAATATTTTTTTATATACAATCTTCTAATATTTTCCACGAACCTATTTTTTGTGGATATAGTTCGAATTTCATTTCTTGTTTTGTTATTGGATGGATTATTTTTAAACTATATGCCCATAAACATATTTGCTTTCCGTGGCCTCTTCCGCCATACTTTTGATCACCATATATGCTATGATCTCTGCTTGATAATTGTACTCTTATTTGATGATGTCTTCCAGTATGTAAATTTATTTTTACTACAGATAAGTTTAAATCTGGATCGTATTTTATTACTTCATAATCCAATTTTGCAAGTTTAGAATTTTTTGTTCCTTCTTTTACCACTTTACTCATATTTTTTGCTTGATTTTTTAACAAATAATCTTCAAGCTCTCCCTTATCTTTTTCAAATTTTCCATTTACTATAACTAAGTATTTTTTTTCAAACTGTTTTAAACGAACCTCTTCGCTTAATCTTGATGCTGCTTTTGATGTTTTAGCAAACACCATTACACCACCTACTGGTCTATCTAACCTGTGAACTAATCCTAAATATACATTTCCTGGTTTATTGTACTTTTCTTTTATATATTGTTTTATTATTGTAAGCATATCTATATCACCTGTTTTATCAGCTTGTGATGGTATATTTACAGGCTTCTCTACAACTATAATATGATTATCTTCATATAATACATTTAAATTTTGCATTTTTTTACTCCATTTCTAATTAATAATGATAGATATTTTTACATATCTATCACATAATTTTTATGATTCCCATCTTCCATATATTCCACAAGGTAAAACTAAGTTAGAATTTTGCATTGGAATTCCTATTTCTCCATTTGAAAATTTTCCTTTTGCGTGTATATTTAATTTTAAAATATTTTCTAATACCATACTCGATATTCCTGTTGTATATGAATTTATTAGGAAAAATAATGGCTTATCTGTTAGCACTTTAGAGCATAGCTCTACTAAATCATATATGTTGTCTTCAAATTTCCAAACCTCGCCATTTGTTCCTCTTCCATATGATGGTGGATCCATTATTATTGCATCATATTTATTATCTCTTCTTATTTCACGGTTTACAAATTTAACAACATCATCTACAATATATCTCACTTTTCTATCTTGTAATCCTGAAGATGTAACATTTTCTTTTGCCCATGAAACCATACCTTTTGAACTATCTACATGACATACTGATGCTCCAGCTGATAAACATGCAACTGTTGCTCCACCTGTATATGCAAATAAATTTAAAACCTTTATTTCTTTATTTGTACTTTTTATTTTATTTATCATCCAATCCCAATTTACAGCTTGCTCTGGAAATAGTCCTGTATGTTTAAATCCCATAGGTTTTATATTAAATACAAGATCTTTATATTTTACTTGCCATGCTGAAGGTAATTTTTTATTATAATTCCAGGCACCTCCACCAGTATTACTTCTTGAATATTTTGCATCTGCTTTTTTCCATTTTTCTGGATATGTCTTTTGTTTCCATATTATTTGTGGATCTGGTCTTACAAGAGTTATGTTATTCCATTTTTCTAATTTTTCACCATTTGCCATATCTAAAATTTGATAATCATTCCAATCACTTGCTAAATTCATGTTACATCTCCTAATTATAAACTTTTTAATATTTCTATAAATTTTATTACTAATGCATAATCAACTGATATTATTATTGCTGTTAATATTACTATAAATATAAACATTTTATCTTCTTCATGCCATTTTTTTGAATGTTCTTTTTTTCTATGTGTTCTAAAATTCACTTTTTTCAGTGATTCTATAATATAAGCCATTATATTATCCCCCTTGACTTATATTATTATATTCATAGGTTGTCCAAATTAGAACACCTTTCTATTATAACATTTTTTTGATTTTTTTCAAGTAGCTGTTGATGCTCTATGTGGTTGTTTCGCGCATTTCGTACTGCACTACAATTTTCTACTTTTGTTGAACTTGCACCTTCTGTTACAAAAAAATATTCTAAATTATATTTTTTTGATATTTTTTCTACCTCTGAACAAAAAGCTTTTGCTTTTATTAAGCTATTATTAGGTTTAATATTTTCATTTTTCATAAAATATTTTGTATCTGTTTCATCTTTTATTTTAAAGTTTAGTTTTTCATATAATTTAACTGCAAGTTTATTACTTTTATATACCCATAAATATATTGGTTGGTAGTTATTTAAAATAATATTTTTTATTATTCTAGTTCCAATGCCTTTTTTTCGACTACTTTTTATTACATACATTGTATCTAATAATTTTCCATCATCATAATCAAATAGAGCAAATACTCCCATTATATTTTTGTCATCATCTTCTATTATTTTATAGTCTTCTAAATTTTCTCTTATTTCTTCTTCAGAATAATTTACTATTTTTTCTAGCTCTCTTTTATCCAATTCAGCAATTTCTTCGCTACTTAATATTATATCTAATTTCATATCTAATAACATATCCACATCATTTAGGTCGGCTTTTCTTATATTTAACATTTATTTTCCTCCTGATAATTTTTTATTACTATATCATAATAATCAATAAAAATACATAAAAAAATCTTAATCTCTATTTATATTAATTAATATTTTTTTATAAAAGAAAAGAGATTCAAGCTAAAATTTAGCTCAAACCTCCTTTGTCTCTCCGCATATTGGGTTTATTTCACCAGTTTAAAATGCGGATACCCATGGCATAATATAACTGCCATGTCTGGAATGGCGCACACAGGCCAGCCATATTTCTCAATAAATTGGGAGTTGCTGTCCATCATGGACAAGAACTTAATGTACCCAATTTTTGATATTGGCAGTGTTCTGTCACGGATTTCTAAATCCCTTCTTATAAGGGTTATTTTATTGTTTTTTTCTCCGCCTACGGAAAAAAACAATATTCCGTTCTCATTTATAAAGACAATGTCATTCCGAGCATTTTCTTCATTTCTTAGCAGAATACTGCCATTAGGCTACCACCTGAACTTTATTCCCTTTATTAACAGGTCAGAGCAAATGGAATTTACTACGACCATATAATTATAGGGTGTCATCTTTATGCCCTCCTTTTTTAGTTATTTTATATATTAACTGGAATTTATCCAGATTATAAAAGTTACTTTATACATTGTACCAAATTTCTGCTGATAAGTCAAATTATGTAAATTTTTCATATTATTGATTAATATACAGTTTCACATCAATTGTAACATCGCAATTTAAATATATTATTTATAAGGTCTACATCAAACAATCTTGTTTTGCCTCATTTACAGTTACTTTTGCTATTTTATTTATCAAATCATCTTTATCTGTTTTATGCTTTACTACAATATAATTTGTTGTATGACCTTTTAAATATTCTCCTTCACGCTCTTCGAATAGAACTTCTACTTGTTTACCCACATATTTTTTGTTGTAATTATATTCATTTTCATTTGATAGTTCTATTAATTTTTTACTACGTTCTTCTTTTATTTTTCCATCTACTTGATTTGGCATTACTGCTGCTTTTGTCCCTTTTCTTTGTGAGTATTTGAATATGTGCATTTTGTAAAATGCTATTTCTTTTAAAAATTCGTATGTTGTATTAAACTCCTCATCTGTTTCGCCTGGAAACCCAACTATAATATCTGTTGTTAATGCTGCATTTGGAAATTTTGACCTTAGTCTTTTCGTTACATCTCTAAATTCTTCTGTTGTATATCTTCTGTTCATTCTTTTTAATGTTTCTGTGCATCCGCTTTGTAATGATAAATGAAAATGGTCACATATTTTATCTAATTTTGATAATCTTTCCACAAACTCATCTGTTATTATTGTTGGCTCTATTGAACCTAATCGTATTCTATGTAATCCTTGTATTTTATTTATTTCTTCAAGTAAATCTATTAAACCAATATTTTCACCTTTAAAATCTCTTCCATATGATGCTATATGAATTCCTGTTATTACAACTTCATTTATTCCTTCTTCTACAACTTTTTTTATTTCTTCTATTACATTTTCTATTTTTCTACTACGAATATGACCTCTTGCATATGGAATTAAACAATAAGAGCAAAATCTGTCACATCCATCTTGTACTTTTATAACAGCTCTTGTTTTTTCGGTATATGTTGTTGTTCCAAGCTCTACGTAATCTAATTTATACATTACATCTGATACAAGGTCTTCTGCTCCTTTTTGTGCTATATGATTTTCTACTATTTGTATAATATCATTTTTTTCATTATTTCCAATTATTAAATCTATCTCCGGTATTTTTTTAAGCTCCTCTTTTGCAACTTGTGCATAACATCCACATGCTACCAATGTTGCATCTTTATTTATTTCTTTTGCTCTTCTAAGCATTTGTCTTGACTTTCTATCTGCCACATTTGTTACTGTACATGTATTAACTATGTAAACATCTGCATACTGATCAAATTCAACAACTTCATATCCATGCTCTATAAATTTTTGTGCCATTGCATTAGTTTCGTATTGATTTACTTTGCATCCTAAAGAGCAAAATGCTACTTTTTTTACTTCATTCATTTTAATTTCTCCTCGTATACTTTTTGACTATTACTGATTTTAGCAAATTTCAAATAAAAAGTCAAATTTATGTAAATTTTCAAAATGGCAGGGTTGGTAATGGTGGAGGTTCTTGTCAGTGGGGAGTTGTCAATGGGTGTCAATGGGGACGGTTCTTTTTGACAACTTTAGGCATACATTTTGGATGTAGCTTTAAAGTTGTCAAAAAGAACCGTCCCCATTGACACCCATTGCAGGAAACTATTTTCATAAAAGTTAAATATAATATTGCTATCATAAAAATTTTTTTATATACTATATATAATTATAGTTTGCCTAAATAAAAATAAAATTACACGAAAGGATCTTTTATGAAAAATCAAAGACACGCCAAAAATAAAAAAAATAATTTAATGTTAAATTTTCTCATTATAATTTGCATTATTGCTATACTTTTTTCATTGTATAATATTGCTCATTGGATATTAGAAAATAAAAATGGTAATGCAATGTTATCTACAATTCAAAAACAAATAACAATTTCATCAGAAGATGTTACAATTGATAACCATACTGTAAAAAAATTCAATTATGACTTTACCAATTTACTTTCTACTAATCCACATACCATTGGATGGATTAATGTACCGAATACAAATATAGATTATCCTATAGTAAAATATACAGATAACGATTATTATTTGAATCACTCCTTTGACGGTAGTGAAAATTCAGCAGGATGGGTATTTGCTGATTATCAAAATAAATGTGACGGCACAGATTATAATACAGTAATATATGCACATAATAGAAAAGATAAAAGTATGTTTGGAAGTTTAAAAAATGTTTTAAAAACTGATTGGTATTCAAATGAAGATAATTTATACATCAATTTTTCCACATTAACAGAAAGCCATGTGTATAAAATTTTTTCTACAATTGTGTGTAATGATACTGATGTAGGAAATTATACTCATACCAATTTTTCAGATGACACAGATTTTTTAAATTATATTAATAAATTAAAAAACACCAGTACATACAAATTTAACACTGATTTAACTAATACTTCACATATTATAACTTTGTATACTTGTCACGGATTAAATAATCAGCGACTTTTGGTTTATGCTACATTGGTTGAATAATTTAAAATTACATATAAAAAGAAAATGCAAATATGAAGATAATACTATCTTCTATTTGCATTTTTTAGCTCTCCAGCTAACGCTTTATTCTCTTTCACCATAATAAGCTTGAAGCATTAATTCCTTAATTTCATGAACTAATGGAACACGTGGATTTGCAGTTGTACATTGGTCTTCAAAAGCCATTTCTGATAATTTATCAACTTTTGCTAAGAATTCTTGCTCATCTACGCCTGCTTCTCTTAATGTTTTTGGAATATTTAAATCTCTATTTAATTCTTTTACAGCTTCTATTAAAGAATCTACACCTTGCTCTGTTGTTTTTGCTTTTAACCCTAATCTTTTAGCTATATCTGCATATTTTTGATCAGCTATAAAATATTCGTATTTAGGGAATGACACAAATTTTGTTGGTTTTGTTGCATTATATCTTATTACATATGGAAGGATTATTGCATTTGCTCTTCCATGTGGTATGTGGAATTCTCCTCCTAATTTATGTGCTATTGAATGATTTACTCCTAAAAATGCATTAGAAAACGCCATTCCAGCTATACAACTTGCATTATGCATTTTTTCTCTTGCATATTGATTATCTCCGTTGTTATATGCCTCTCTAATATTTTTATATACTAACTCAATCGCTTTCATTGCTAAACCATCTGTAAAATCTGATGCCATATTAGAAACATATGACTCTAAACCGTGTGTTAAAACATCCATACCAGTATCTGCTGTTACGCTCTTTGGTAAGCTTTTAACTAAATCTGGATCAATTATTGCTACATCTGGTGTTAATTCGTAATCTGCTAAAGGATATTTTTTATTTATTTTTTTATCTGTTATAACAGCAAAAGATGTAACTTCTGATCCTGTTCCAGAAGTTGTTGGAATACAAACCATTTTTGCCTTTTCACCTAATTTTGGAAATTTGTATGTACGCTTACGAATATCCATAAATTTAAGTTTTAATCCCTCTGCATCTGCTTCTGGGTGCTCATAAAATAGCCACATTCCTTTAGCTGCATCAATAGGACTTCCTCCACCTATTGCTATAATTACATCAGGATTAAATGTATTCATCATTTCAACACCTTTTTTTATTGTATCAAAAGACGGATCTGGTTCAACCTCTGCAAATATCTCTGAATGCACATATTGAGATCTTTTTCTTAAATGATATAAAATTTTATCAACATAACCTAATTTAACCATACCTGGATCAGTTACAATAAAAGCTCTTGAAATATCTTGCATTTTTTCTAAGTATGCTATTGATCCAGCTTCAAAATATATTTTTTCTGGAACTTTAAACCATTGCATATTAACTCTCCTTTTTGCTACTCTTTTTATATTTATTAAATTAACTGATGATACATTAGCAGTTGTAGAATTTCCTCCAAATGTTCCACAACCAAGTGTAAGTGATGGCATATTTGTATTATAAATATCTCCTATTGCACCATGTGTTGATGGTGAATTTACTATAATTCTTCCTGCTTTTACAGTTTCTGCAAATTTTTCTATAGTATTTCTATCTTCTGAATGAATTACTGCTGAATGTCCTAATCCACCAAATTCTAACAATTTTTCTGCTAATTTTATTCCTTCATCTGAATTATTTACAATATAATAAGCCAATACTGGACTTAATTTTTCCTTTGAAAATGGATATTCAATTCCAACTCCATTTTCTTTTAGCACTAAAACTTTAGTATCTTGTGGTACTTCAATTCCTGCTCCTTTTGCAATATTATATGGACTTTTTCCAACAATATCTGCATTTAATGCACAACCTTTTTCTTCAATAAACATACTTCCTCGTAATTTTTTAGTTTCACTATCACTTAAGAAATAGCATCCTGCATCTTTCATTAAAGCTTCAAATTCCTTTTGAATATCTTTATCTATTATTACAGATTGTTCTGATGCACAAATCATCCCATTATCAAATGACTTAGACATAACTAAATCATTTACAGATGTTTTCAATTTTGCTGTTTTATCTATATAACAAGGAACATTTCCTGGTCCAACACCTAATGCTGGCTTACCAGATGAATATGCTGCTTTTACCATTCCGGTTCCACCAGTTGCCAATATTAAATTAACATCTGGATGATGCATTAACATATTTGTTGCTGTTATAGATGGCTCTTCAATCCATAAAATACAATTTTCAGGTGCACCAGCTTTTATAGCTGCATCTCTAACTATTTTGGCTGCAGCAACACTACATTTTTGCGCTGATGGATGAAATCCAAAAATTATTACATTTCTTGTTTTAGCTGAAATAATTGATTTAAACATTGTTGTTGAAGTTGGATTAGTTACAGGTGTTACACCTGCGATAATTCCTATTGGCTCTGCTATTTCTTCATAACCTTCTTCTTCATTTTCATTTATTACACCAACTGTTTTATCATATTTTATACTATGATAAATATATTCTGTCGCAAACATATTCTTTGTTATTTTATCTTCATAAATTCCTCTTCCAGTTTCTTCAACTGCCATTTTTGCAAGTTCCATATGATGTTCTAATCCTGCCATAGACATCGCTTTAACAATATTATTTACTTGCTCTTGGTCAAGTTTTAAGTATTCCTCAGATGCTTTTTTAGCTCTTTCTACTAAACTATCAATCATCTTTTTTACTTTGTTATCATCAGTAATTTCGTTTGACATAAATGCCCTCCTTTTATCTATTGTTTTATTGAATTATATTAATAAAAATTATAAAAGTCAAATAAATTTCATCGACCTTTTTTGGCAGAATAATATATCAGAAAAAAGATAGTTACATTATTATATTATAACTACCTTTTTTCTACTTGTTTATAAAAATCTCATTGGTTAATTTATTACAATCACTTTTCTAATAAACTATATAACCTCAATTTACTTTTTACATATAGTGATTCTTTTATTTTCAAATAACACAAATATCCCATAATTAAAACCAATCCCCAATTATGCACATATAACACTAGTAAACTACATCCAAACAGTAATATTGATAAACTTATAGTTGATACAACTTCTGTAATTTTATATGCCTTTGCTCTTCCACAAAAAATACACAATACGCTTTTTAATATTCTACCTCCATCTAGTGGATAAATTGGAATTAGGTTTATAATTACTAATAATAAATTTATATACATAATATCAACTTTAAAGAAACATATCATTCCCAAAATAAAATTAATTAAAGGACCTGCTATGTATATTATTATTTTTTTTAGCTCTAGTATGTTTGATTTTAATATCTTTTTATTATAATCTACTATTGGATTTATAAATGATATTGAAAATCCTATTGGCTTAACTTCCAGTACTGATGGTTTAAACCCTAAACATACACCAGTAATTAGATGTGCCATTTCGTGTAAAAATGCAAATATCATTAGTAATATGTATAATTTTATCTGATTTGTTAGAAAAAATATTAATGCAAATATTAATATTTTTAAATCTACCTTTATTTGCATATCATCACTTATACTCCTTTTAATAATTCTATTTACAATTATAATTAAACTTTAAAACTGTAATAGATATTCTGGATTAACTGCTCTATTTTCCCTTCTAACTTCAAAATGCAAATGTGGTCCTGTTGCTTTTCCTGTTGACCCAACTTTTGCAATTTCCATTCCTTGATTTACTTTATCCCCCTCTTTTACAAGTAATTCACTACAATGAGCATATACAACAACTACATCATTATTTTGAATCTTTAAATGTATTCCGTAATCACCTTTTGAAGATGCTTCAATTACAGTTCCATCCATAGCTGATATAATACTTGTTCCAGTAGTTGCACCTAAGTCAATTCCTTTATGATTTGCAGAAACAATTTCTGTTGAATTTCTTGTTCCAAATCTCGATGTTACTACACTATTTTGTAATGGATTTATAATATTAAAATTTGTTTTTATGTATTCTGCATCACTTTTCATTTCATCATCTGCTGTAATAAAGTTAGCAGTTTTTTCTATAAAATCTTCTGTACTTCCACCTATCCCAAGTTCCATATTTTGATTACTTGATTGCTCTTGAACTTCAGTAACATTCTGATTTCCATCATCTGTATTTGAATTTTCATTTTGAGTTTGTTCACTACTTTTATCATCTTGATTTTGATTATTTTCATTATTTTGTGATTCTTGTTTTTGTTCACCTTCATTATTTTTATTTAATTTTTTATCTATATCCTCTAATTTTGCACATACATCTGTATATATTTTATTAAAATTCACATCATAATTTAATACACTATTAATATTTGAAATATATATTTTTATTTTCTCATTTGGAGAATTTTTCACATAGTACATTCCACAATATATTAACAAACACACCAATATTTGAATAAACATTTTTTTAACTTTTGAAGTTGGTTCGCTTTTTGTAAAATTATCACTTGATATTCGTAAATCTGTATTCCTGCGTCTTTCTAAAACATCCTCTGCTCTTCTAATACGCTCTTCATCACTAATCAATCTATCCATATTAATAGCATCATTCCTTATCTAAAAAGTATCTCACTATTAATATATGTTTAGTATTAAAATATAATGCTTACAATTAATAATAATCCTAAAATTGCACTTGTACATTTTAATCTTCTTAATTTTCTTTTTACATTTGTATTATCAGGCTCTGTTTCTTTTAAATAATCAGCTATTATCAATTCTGCTTCTTTAATTACAAATTTTTTGTCATCCTCAGTTCTTTCATTTATATTTTTAAATTTATTTGAATACTCATGTTTTTTTGCTTTTTTATTTTCTTTTAATATAATTATAGCCTCCTCAATTGTATTAGATGGTACATCCTTTATTCTTATAATATTTCTCATATTTTCCATACCTATATACCTCCTAAAATTTATATATAGATATTTTTTCCATATTTTGTATTGTTATTCAAAAGTTTTTATAATTCCATCAGAAATTTTTTTTGACAAGTCCATTATTTTTGATAATGAAATATTTTGCAAACATCTAAAATTAAGTTCATTATCATTGTAATCTTTACCAACAACTACTTTTATTCCTATATCGCCTATTTTTTTCTTACTTTTATTAAGACCTCTTCCTATTATAATTCCATCATCTGCAATATATATGTTTCCAATTTCACTTTCTGCAGACAGAGCAGCATCTATTGCTACAACATATGGATTTTTATATTTTAATTTTATTTCTCTTATTTTTTGACTCATATTACTAAATGTTAAATTTTCATTTAGGTCTCCATATACATTAAAATTTTTATCTACGCCTTTTAATAAAGAACCTGTAATTGGTCCTATGCAATCTCCAATAACTCTGTCTGTACCTATACAACAGAAAACTATGTTATTGCCTTTATTCTGCGTGATTTTTGATTTTAGTTTTTTTATAAAATTTATATAATTTTCATCCTCTTTCAAAATTTTCCTCCATATCAATTCTTTATATTAAGAATATGTAGAAAAATTTATTTATATTCATTCAAAAAAAATAAAAAGAGCTTTCAAAATTATACAAATAGGCATACTACCTAATAATTATAATTTTGTGCTCTTTTAAATTTAAATATTATTATTGATTTTTAAATAAAAAACAATTTTCGTCATGAGAATAAATTACACCTATTGCCTGTAAATACGAGTATATTATTGTTGATCCAACAAATTTCATTCCTCTTTTTTGCAAATCTTTTGAAATTTTATCTGATAATTCAGATGTTGTTTTATTAACTTCATATATTGTTTTATCTTGAGTAAATTGTTTTAAATAATTGTGAAATGTTCCATATTCTGTTTGTATATTTTTAAATATTTTAGCATTAATTATACTAGCGTTAATTTTTAATTTATTTCTTACTATTTTTTCGTTTAATAATAATTCATTTATTTTTTTGCTATCATAATTACATATTTTATCAATATCAAAATTATCATATGCTTTTTCAAAATCCGCTCTTTTATTTAATATACACTCCCACGAAAGCCCTGCTTGAAATGATTCTAATATTAACATTTCAAATAAATATTTTTCATTAAAATTAGGTTTACACCATTCTTCATCATGGTATTTTATATATAGTGGATTTTTTAAATTACACCATTTACATCTACTCATAAAGTGTTCCTCCTTCTTATTCTAGAAAGTCTTTTCAATGTTTTGGTATATCTATCTAATTGTATTTTACCGTTATTATCACATTTTTTACATACTTTCAACGAGTTTTATCACATTTTTTACATTGTTTTTTGTCAAAATATCACATTTTTCACATTCGTAGTAATTTTTCTAACAGAACCATCTTCAATTTAATAAAAAATTAAAAATTTTATTATAAAAGAAGAGATTTAAATTTTCAATAATTTAAATCCCTTTTTATTTTTATCCTTCTATTTGTTTTCTTACTTCTTCAGCAAAGTTTTCTTCTACTTTTTCGATTCCTTCACCTTTTTCTAATCTTGCAAATCTGTTTATTTTTGCATTTTTTTCTTTTAATAATTGAGAAACTTTGATGCTTGGATCTTTTACGAATTCTTGATCTACTAAACAGATTTCTCCGTAGAATTTTCCAATTCTTCCTTGAACCATTTTTTCAGCTATTTCTGCTGGTTTTCCTTCATTCATTGCTTGAACTTTTAATATTTCCATTTCTTTGTCAACTCTTTCAGCTGGAACTGAATCTCTGTCTAAGAATTCAGGTTTTGCAGCTGCTATTTGCATACAAATATCTTTTGCAAGTTCTGGTGTAGCATTTTCCATATCAACTAATACACCAATTTTTCCATCTCCGTGGATATATTTTTCAACTGTTCCTGTTGTTTCAAATCTTTCAAATCTTCTTATTGTCATGTTTTCTCCAATTGTTGCTATTTTGTTTGTTAAAACTTCTTGAACAGTTTTTTCTGGATCTGAAATAGATTTTTCAGTTAATAAATCTTCAACTGTTGCTGGTGCATTTACAGCTATTTGTTTAGCTATATCTGCAACAAATGATTTAAATTCGGCATTTGAAGAAACGAAGTCTGTTTCTGCATTAACTTCAACAACTGCTCCTACTTTTCCATCTTCTGATATATATGCATCTACTAATCCTTCTGCAGCAACTCTGTCAGATTTTTTAGCAGCTTTTGCTATTCCTCTTTCACGTAATAATTCGATAGCTTTTTCCATATCTCCATCTGCTTCTGTTAAAACTTTTTTGCAGTCCATCATACCTGCACCTGTTTTTTCTCTTAATTCTTTTACTTGGCTTGCTGTTACCATTGTAATACCCCTTTCTAAATGTTATTTTTGGAATTACAGTGCTTGTTTTTAGCTACTGTAAAAAAATAAGCTCCCACAATATTTTATAATGTAGGAGCAAATATATATCCGCCCTAGCAATTAGGACTGTATTTACTTAATTATTCAGCTGATTCAGTATTTGATTCTGCAGCTACAACTTCTTCAATTGAAGGAGCTTCTGAAACTTCTTCGAAGTTTGTTTCTGTAGTATCTTCTGATTCACCTTGATGTCCTTCAATGATTGCATTTGCCATTACATCTGCAATTAATTTTACAGCACGTATAGCGTCATCATTTCCAGGTATTGCATAATCAACATCCTCTGGGTTACAGTTTGTATCAACTAAACCTACAACTGGAATGTTTAATTTTCTAGCTTCTAATATAGCTATTCTTTCTTTTTTAGGATCTACTACAAATAATACTCCAGGAATTTCAGTCATATCTTTAATTCCACCAAGATTTTTTTGTAATTTGTCCATTTCTTTTTTAAGTAATATTACTTCTTTTTTAGGTAATACATCAAATGTACCATCTTCTTGCATTGTTTCTAATTCATTAAGTCTTTCAACTCTTTTTCTTATTGTACCAAAGTTTGTTAGCATTCCTCCTAACCATCTTTGATTTACATAGTACATTCCGCTCTTTTCTGCAGCTTCTTTCATACATTCTTGAGCTTGTTTTTTTGTTCCTACAAAAAGAACTTTCTTTCCTTCTTCTGCTTGACTTCTCATAAAGTCATAAGCTTCATCAATTTTCTTTGATGTTTTTTGTAAATCGATAATATGGATTCCGTTTCTAGCTTGGAATATATATTCAGCCATTTTTGGATCCCATCTTCTAGTTTGATGTCCAAAGTGAACACCAGCTTCTAGTAATTGTTTCATTGCAACTACTGCCATTTTAATTTCCTCCTTTTTGTTTTTACCTCCATAAAAGTTCAAACATTATAAAAAACTTATAGTTTTATAAGCACATTTTTATAACTAGTTTTATGTGTGTATTTTTAACGAAATTATTATACCAGCATTTTCCGTAAAAAGCAAGTGTTTTGCAAACCTTTTTATTTATTTCTTTTAAATAATGACTTTATTTTATTAAAAATTTTATTATACCATTTTTCTTCATTAACTAAAATCATACTTTTTGATTCATCTTCCTGCTTTAATTGAGTATCTTTTATTTCTTTATCTTTAAATATGTCATCTGGATTATATTTTTTTCTTCGCTCTTCTTCCAATTTTTGTAAATCATATTTTTCTTTTGCCAATATTCTTTCACGTTGATATTCAGAAGCCCAATAATCTCTAAAAATAATCGCAAAAATTGCTTTTGTTTTATCCGACATTTTTTGTTCATTAAACGGTTTCGTTTTATCAACTTCATATTCATACGTATTATCCATATTTTTTTTATATAGTTCTAATTCTTCCTTAGGTATCTTCTCAACTGACTCCTTTGGAAAATATCTTAATAATTCAATTACCTCTTTACATGCTTTTTCATATGTATCTTTCATAAATTCCTCCTGATTTCATATTTCTCTAGAATCTCTGAGTTCTCCTCGACGTCTTTTTATTGATCCGGCTCTCCTAACTAAATCATCCAATTGTTTCTGAGCCTCTTTCATGTCTTCTTCGATTTCCTTTTTTTCTTTAGTAGCTACATCAATTGTTGCCTTTCCGGCATCTCTTTCGCTAAACATCGCGGCTTCAGCTTGATCATTTTCTGATGCTTCAGCATCTCTTTCGCTAAGCGTTTCCATTTCTTCACGAATCTGCATTGCGTCTTCAGCTTGATCATTATTATATATTAATGGTCCAGCATTTCCCATTTTTCCTCTAAACTCTTCTTTTAAATGCCCGTTATCACTCACATCATCTAAAGCTCTATGCCTTCTACTCTCTAAACTTCTCATATAAAATTCCTCCTTGCAATTCTAAATTTCTTCAAGTTTTTCATTAAATCTCTCGACTGTTCTAATTTTGCTTTCTTTTTTGGATCTTTTTCTAATCTTATTTTTTCTTCTAGTTCATCTATAAGCCTTTTTCTTTTTTCTTTTCTTGCTTCACGTTCCTGTTGTTTTATTTCTTCTTTCTTTTGAAAAATATGTTCTTTATGTAATTTAAGCTCATCTTCTGATGGAGCTATTTCTCCTAATTTCACTGCTTTTATTGGTGCTAATTCTTTTTCATATACTATACATATACTAGGATGCAGCTCTTGAAGCGTTTTTTCTGAAATACTTCCTCCTAAATTTTCAGAAATATATTTTATAGTTTCAAAATTATCTGTTCCAAGATATAAATCTAAATCGCACGCTGAAATGATAGTGCTAAAACTTGACTTATATATATCTAACAGAGGTTTTATATTGTCAGTAATCAAACAATATACTATCTTTCTGCTTTTCGATGTTATAATTTTTTTATCAAACATTGAAATATTGCCCAATTTATCAAAGTTGTCTAAAATAAAATATGTTGTTGTAATGTTTGACAATATGTTGCGATCTGCAAAGTTATACAACTTTTTAATAATATCTTTAAAGAATATTCCATTAATTACTGCACTTTCATTCAGATTTACATATACTATTGTGCGTTTAGTTAAAATTTTACTAAAATCAATTTCTGAAGTGCTATTTATATTTTTAATGTTTTGCATTCCAATTGCATCTAACTTTTCTTTTAACATATCCAATGCTAATACATATACTTTGTTACTTATTTTTTCTAATCGTTCTACATTAATATTACTTTTAGACATAAGTGCAAAGAAATAATTGACATCTTTTTCTTTTAATTTTTCTACAACTTTTGTTACAAAATATAAATTCTGCTTTTCAATATCTTTTAATTTTGTATATTGTACAATATATTCAAGCATAATTTCGCATATATCTTCATAAAATATGTCATCTGTTACATTAATACCTTTTGCTATTGATTGAGAAAACTCTTCAATGTCAATATTTTCATTCATATACAAAAATGGATTATAATCAGATTCTTTATTTAAATCAATTTTTATAATTTCATATCCATTTTTTTGAAAGAATTCGTTTGTTTTATCATACATTATGTTATTATTATCTGTAATTATATAAGATCCCAATATAGCTTTAAGATTGGGAACTATAAATGATTTATATTTTCCAGATTTTTTATTACCAATTACTAATGTATTATTATTTATCTGTGCATTCCCTCTAACACCTTGTGCTATCATTATATCTTTTCTTATATCTTTTTTCTCATCTTTCTTACTAAATAACATATTTACCTCCTTTATTTTAAATTTATTATAACTTACACTTATAATAATTATATAATATAAGATATAAAAATACAATTGTATTACAAAATTTATTGAAAATTTATAAACTTTATGGTAGAGTGTTTCTAGTAATATTTAACAAAAGTAAAACTAATATAAAATGAAAATTAATGGAAGATTATACTGAATTAATAATAATGTAAATACTATTCAAATACAGCATAAACCTTTCAATCTGACAAATGATGCTTTTTTATAAATAATACTTAATAAATTTAAGAACTAATTAATTACATAACGCAATAAGAAATTTATATAATATATAATTTACGAAAGGAAAAATTTTATAATGAATTTTTATAATATGAATAAGTCATTGGGACTTGCCAAAAATGTTGATATTGATAAAGAGCCATATCACGCAACTAATCTCTTTATATTAAGTGATAACTCACAAACATTAATCAACAATTTTATGATTCCTAATATTTCCAGAAAATTGGGAGCCTATATAATTTTAGATCATAATGATGAAATATATAACTCTACTAAAAATACATTTAATTCTTATGGATATAGTATTGAAAAAGTTGAGTTAGAAACATCCTACAATTCATTTTTATCTATTGAAAATGAAAGCGATATTATTAATTTTTCTAATTCAATTTTAAGAAATAGTGTGTCTCTTAGAAAACTTCTAAATACTAAATATAAAGGTAATACCAAGTTTTATGAAAAAATTGAATTAGTATTACGTTTAATTTTAATATATATGATGGACAAAGCACCTTATGAAAAAAGAAATTTTAATTTTTTAAAGAAAATAGTATTAAAACTACACCAAAATGATTTAGCATATTTTAAGAAGATCTTTAGTAATATTAGTGTTTCTTTAAAAACAAATACCAATATTTACTTCTTAGATTATCTAAAGGACGATTATTACAACGAACTAATATCAGCTCTCGCAAAATTAGTCTCTGATTATCAGGAAAGCAATGCCATCCAAAATACAGCTTTATCAAAAGTTGAAGATTTTTATAATGAAAATAAATTAGCAGTATTATTCATAAATACATCAGATAGATTAGTTGAAAGCTCAATGTTTTGTAGTAAATTAGAAGATTATTTAAAAAATGCTAATGATTCTAGAACTATTCCAATTTTTTTAACTTATGTTTCATTAGAAAACATAGGATATATTAATAATTTATCAAGCATAGCAAGATATTTTGGGAATTCAAATATTCTTCATATTGTTAATTTTAATAGTGTAACAAAGATAATAAATTTATATAAAAAAACTCTGCAAGATATTTTTAATGATATCCCATATGGTATTATTTTTTCAACAGCAAATGAAAAGAATATAAAATATATGCCAAAACTACTAATGAATCCTGCTGTATCTGAAATGATGAATCAAATATTAGTTAATAATAAATACTGTATTGTTTACAGAAAAAAAACTAAAACTACATTAGAACCTATAATGTCAGAAACAGAACAGATTACAAATCAAGATGCATCTCCCCAAAATTCATCTCAAAGTTTTTCAAACACGCAATTAGATTCTGTTGGAACTGAAGACGAATTATTTGCACTACTAAAACACGATATAGACTCTGAAAAAGATTCATTAAGGAAAAAACACTTCACTGAATTATATAACTTTTTTTCAAGAACATAAAAAGGATGCTATATATGGCATCCTTTTTATATCATCATACAATAAATACAACTTAAAATTAATTGAATAATTACTATTATACTTGTAATTTTAAAGATTTTTTCTATTTTCGCCCTTTGTTGTATAGTATTATAAAACGCTCCAATTTGAACCTCATTTAATTTTGTATACCCTTCTATATCTTCAATATATACTGACTTTCTACTGTTTTTATCATAATGTGAATACTTTTTTTTAGGTGTTATATTTTTATATAATCCATTGGATATAACTCCACCTATAATATTTCCAATTCCAATAGTTATAACATAAAAAACAACAACATATGAATACTTACTACTATTCATCAAGTTCTTTACAACATCTGGTAAATTATCTGAAAAAACTGTCATTGCAAAAAGTAAAACATATGCACACAAGAATCCGACTGTTAAAGATAAAGTCCCTGTACGTAAAAACTTTCTTTTAATTGTTTTATCATAACGATTCGGGCAACTTTCTAGCATTTTTAGAATATCTGACTTATATTTATAAATTTCCTCTTCGTATTCAGATCCCTTAAAACTATATGAAACCTTATCTTCATAGAAATAAAAATATATAGAGATATTTCTGTTTTTCTTATTATAAAGCAACTCATTGTTATTCTTTCTATCTGAATAGGATGATGTATAAAAAATAATATCAATTTCCTTTATATTGGATTTTTCAATCTCTTTTAGTTGCTCTTTAAACCATTCAAAATCATCCTTTCTTAATTCTTCACCTGAATGCAAAATAATTCTATAATCTAATTTATTATCAAGGCCTCGAAATATATCAATCTTATCCTTTCTATAATATTTTAATTTATCATTATATGCATATAATTTGCCATAATGTTCTTTTTCTACTTCTAAATATTCTGCTATTTTTATAATAGTATCTATAGAAATTATTTTATTATTAATTACATCAAAATTCATTTCGGTCTCCTTAACTTTTGTAATTCACATTAAATTTTATCATTTATACTATCTCAAAATTTTTTCTATTCGGCTACCTTACTTTGTGCTAATTTCATCGATAATAGCTTACTTATACCATTTTCTTCCATTGTAACACCATATACTGTATCTGCAGCTTCCATTGTTCCTTTTCTATGTGTTATTACTAAAAATTGTGTATCAGAGCAGAATTTTTTCAAATATTCTGCGTATCTATAAACATTAACATCATCAAGAGCTGCTTCAATTTCGTCTAATATACAGAATGGAGCTGGGTTTATTTTTAATATTGCAAATAATAAAGCTATTGCTGTAAAGGCTTTTTCTCCTCCTGATAATAACATCATATTTTGTAATTTTTTACCAGTTGGTTGTGCTTTTATATCAATTCCACATTCCAATACATTATCTTCATCTTCTAATATTAGCTCTGCTTTTCCTCCTCCAAATAATTCAACAAAGACCTCATTAAAGTTCTTGTTTATTAGTTTGAACTTTTCTACAAATTGTTTTTTCATTGTATCTGTTATTTCAGAAATCATTTTTCTAAGTTTTGATATTGTATTTTCCAAATCCAATCTTTGTTCACACATGAAATCATAACGCTCTTTTGTTTTTTTGTATTCTTCAATTGAATCTACATTAATACTTCCTAAGTCTTTAATTTCTGCTCTTATGTCATTAACTTCTTTTTGTGTGGTTTGAACATTTTCAACTTTCTTGTAGTCGGTTGCATTATTTGGTGTTAATTCATATTCTTCCCACAAATTATTAACAACTAAATCTATATCTTGTTCCAATTTTGTCTTTTTAACATCTATTTTTACTAAATTTCCTTTTAAGTCTTCTAATAAATTAAATTGATCTGTAATATCTTTCTCAATTTTATTTAGCTCTTCATTCTTATTGGCTCTATCCAATTTTAATTGCTCTATTTTTTCAGTACTTGTTGATACACTATTTTTTATTTCTATAATTTGATTTTTTAATGATTCAATTTTCTCTTTTAGCTCAATATCTTCTCGTTTTAAATCTTCTATTTGGTCATTTTTTACAGTAATTGCATTATTATAATTTTCAATATCTTTATTTATTCTTTCAATAATTTCATCAATTGAAGATCCACTTTCATCAAATGAAGATACAGATATTTTTAAATTTGTTATATCAAAATTTAAATCATCAATATATTTTTGATTTTCACTATTGGCCTCAGCAAATTCTTTAATTACAATAGACAATTCATTAATTTCTTTTTCTAAATCTTCAACTGAATTTTGAATATTTTGCTTTTGATTTTTAATATCTGCTTTTTGGTTTTCAATTTTTTCGTTTTCGTTTCTTAATTTACTAAGTGTATTTTCTAATCTTAAAATTTGCTCTTCCACAGATAACATTTTTTGTTTTTCTGTTGCATATACAATATTTATCTGTTGAATTTTTTCATCTAATTCTTTTGAATCTTCAACAAACTCTGAAATAGATTCTTCATAATCTTGTTTATTTCTCTTTGTTTCACTTATTTTATTTTGCAATACTTCTATTTCTTTTGCTAAATTTTCTATTTCTCTACCTCTACCTAAAATATTTACAGTTTTTTGAGCAACAGAACCACCAGTAATTGCTCCTGATGCATTTATTATATCTCCCTGAATAGTAACAATTCTAAATCCATATTTATTTTCTTTTGCAAGAGCTATACCAGTATCCATATTATCAACAATTACAGTTCTTCCCAATAAATTATAAACTATTTGAGTATATTTTTTGTCAAATTTAACAAGATCTGCTGCCACACCAATTACACCTGGAAATTTTCCTTTTATTTTATCAATCTTACTACCTTTAATTGAAGTTATCGGTAAAAAAGATGCTCTTCCCATATTATTTGCTCTTAAGTGATTTACTAATTTTTTTGCAACTTCTTCATTGTCTGTAACAATATTTTGTAGCATTCCACCTAAAGTCATTTCAATTGCAGTTTCATATTTTTTATCAACAGAAATTAAATTTGCTATAATTCCATGTACACCTTTATTTAAATCTGCATTTTTATCACAATCTGTTAATAATAATTTAACAGCTTTCGCATATCCTTCTTTTTCTTTTTCAGTTTCAATTAAGAATTTTTGTCTAGAATCTTTCATTCTAAGCTCATAAGACATTTTGTCAATTTGCTCATTAAATTCTTTTATTTTATTTTCAATTTCCTCTTTTTTATTAGAATTTTCCTCTAATTCTTTAGTAGCACTATTTTTTTCAGATTCAATTTTTTGGAACTCTTTTGACATATCTTGTTTTTGTGTTCTAGTTCTATCAAGCTCTGATACAGTCTCTTGTATTTCTGTTTTTATGCTTTTTTGTCTTTTTTCAATATTTTCGAAATTAGCATCTAAAGAACTTATTTCTATGTTTTTTTCATATTTTAAATCAGTATTTTTTTCTATTACTTGCTTTTTAGCTTCAATTTCAAGCTCTTTAGTAGATAGTCCTTTTGTAAGTTTGCTTAATTCAGCTTCCTTTTCTTCAAGCTCTTTTTCAAATTTTTCTTTATTAGAAAATAAAGAATCCTTTTTTTGCTTTTTGGTATCCTTTTCTTCTTGCAAATCTTTTATTTTTTGTTTTGAATCTTCAATTTCTGATAAAAGCCTTTCATTATTCTCTTTATTATGTAATATCTTTTCATTTGAAATTCCTATTTCAGAATTAATTTTTTCTATTTGATTTGTGCTTTCAAATCCAATATTTTGACACTTTTCTATTTCTTCAATTAATTCATCTATTTGTTTTTTCAATGTGCCTTTTTTATTTTGAATATTACTTAATTTTTTTTCTTCATCATTTTTTTGATTTTCTAATATTTTTAAATCTTCAACAACTTGCTCAAGTTTTTCTTTATATGTTTCAATATTATGAATAAACAATCCAACTTCAATATCTTTTAAAGATTCATGTAGCTCTAAAAATCTTTTTGCTTTTTCTGATTGAATTCTAAGAGGATCAAGTCCTGTTTCAATTTCAGATAAGATATCATTTATTCTTAATAAATTTAATTTAGTTTGCTCCAATTTTTTTTCAGATTCTGATTTTCTTGCTCTATATTTTACAATACCAGCAGCCTCCTCAAAAATATGTCTTCTATCTTCGGATTTATTACTTAAAATTTCATCAATCTTACCTTGACCTATTATAGAATAGCCATCTTTACCTATACCAGTATCCATAAATAGCTCTAAAATATCTTTTAATCTACATGGTGTTTTATTTATAAAGTATCCAGTCTCACCACTTCTATATATCTTTCTTGTGACAATAACCTCTGCGTATTCCACAGGTAACTCACCATCTGTATTATCTATAACAATAGATGCTTCTGCAAATCCCAAAGATTTTCTATTTTGTGTTCCAGCAAAAATAATATCTTCTGATTTCGCACCTCTTAATGATTTCATACTTTGTTCACCAAGAACCCATCTAATACTATCTGAAATATTACTTTTTCCAGATCCATTTGGTCCAATTACAGCGGTAATTCCTGGTTTAAATTCTAAAACTGTTTTATCTGCAAAAGATTTAAATCCTTGCAATTCTAATCTCTTTAAGTACATCTTCTTTCACCTTTCATATGTTGATTTTCTTTGTATATCATATATTAAAATTGGTAATTAATCAAGTATAAATTATTTTATTATATATTCATTTTTCTAATTTATAGAGCAAATAAATGGAGGTAAAGAATTTCTCTTTCCCCCCATATTCTTACATCATTGAAAAAAAAATAATTAAAAAAACAATAATAATTATTATGCATTTCAAAATGAAATGCCAGTTATTGTTTTCCATCTGCTCAATGCAGGTGTCTATTGCTTCTTTGGATTCATTATTGAAAATATTATTATAATTTTCATCAAAAATATATACATACTTTTGATTTTCAAATCGATATACTCGAATTTGATCGAAACTATAATTAAGATTTTCAATAATTATTACTTGATTTTTTGCCATTGTTAAACTGGTTTTATTTTCATTATACAAATTTTTTATAGCGTTGATAATAAAAATAATTGCAATAATAATTACTATAATCCGAATCAATTTCCGGATTGTTTTTTTCATTGTTTTTCCCTCCTTCTCAGTAAATTTTTATATTTTCGTTCATAATCCAATTATAACGCATTATTAACATAATGTCAATTTTTTTCTTAATTATTGATAATCCAAAATTTATATACTATCAATAAAATATTCTTGAATTACTTTTACTAATTCACTTTTAACTTCTTCCATACTCATTCCTTCAATTTGTGCACCAGCTAGTGTTATATGTCCTCCACCACCCAGTTTTTCTAATATAACCTGAACATTTATATCACCAATTGAACGACCACTAATAAATACTTTTTCTCCACTCTTTCCAATTACAAAAGATGCACTTATATCACTAATTGTTAATAATGTATCAGCAGCCTTTGCACATATAATATTTGCATTTGTATCTTTTTTATCATATGTCGCAATAGCTATGCTATTATATACAACTTCTGCATTTGAAACAATTGATGAAATTGTATTATACGTGTCTAAATCACTTTGGAACCATTTCTTTACTTTTATTATATCAACACCACATCTTCTTAAATATGCTGCAGCGTCAAATGTTCTTACACCTGTTTTAAACGTAAAGTTCTTTGTATCCATCATAATTCCAGCATATAATGCCTCAACTTCTGTTGTAGATAATTTAATATCATTTTTTGAATATACAATAAGTTCTGTAACAAGCTCTGCTGCTGAAGATGCATATACTTCTTGAAGAGATAATATAGGATTTTCAATATATTCAGTACTCATTCTATGATGATCTATAACTACTATTTTACTTGTTTTTTCTAATAATTCTGGTACTTCCACATATGTTCTTCTATTTGTATCAACAACAATCACTAAAGAATTTGAATTTACTTTTTCTAAAGCTACATCTTTGCCAATAAACACATCATCATATTCTTTATTCTCTTTAATATTAGCCATAAATTTATCAAGACTCATACCTGTAGTTTCATTAACAATAAACGCATCTTTTTGTAATGACTTTGCCATTCTATATATACCAAGTGCAGACCCCATACAGTCAATATCACTATTACTATGACCCATTATTAAAATATTATCTGAATCAATCATAATTTCCTCAAGAGCTTCAGCAACTGTTCTTGCTTTAACTCTTGTTCTTTTTTCTAGCTCTTCAGTTCTTCCACCAAAAAATACATATTTTCCATTTTCTCTTACTACTGCCTGATCTCCTCCACGGCCTAATGCTATGTCTATACCAGCTCTAGCATTTTTATATTTTTGATAATTACTTTCTCCTTCACTAGACATTGATATACTTAAAGTAGCTTGAACCTTTTCTGGAATATTAATTCCTTTTATTGTATCTAGTATACTAAATTTTTCGCTTTCCAATTTTTTTAAATTTTGCTCTTCACACACTAGTACAAAAGTATCTCTTTCGGATTTAACAACAATTCCCTTAAATTCATTAGCCCAATCATATATATTTTTCTCAATTTTAGCTAAAATTTGGCTTTGATCTTCTCCATCAATTCTTTGCATTGTTTCTTCATAATTATCTATTTTAATAACTCCAATGCATACTTTAGTAGACTCTATTTTTTCTGCCAATTTTTCTTTTTCTGTTTCATCAAGAAAATATAATGTAGCCATGTAATTTTTTTCTTCTTTTTTGTCATTTGATTTTGTTTTAATATATTCACCAATTACTTTATATTTTCTTTTTTCAATAACAATATTAGTAATAACTTTATTATCTTTAATTTTTTCGTTATTCTCAATTTCAAGTTTTATTTCTTTTAATAATCTCGCCAAATATTTATTTATATCAAAATTATTAAATTCTTGAACAAACTTTGCATTTTTCCAGATAATATTTCCATTTGTTTCTGCCATTATTAATGGAAATGGTGAATTAATTAATGATCTTTTTGATACTTTATCAACATTAAAGTTTAGCTCTTTAATACGCTCAGATAATTCAGCTTTACGCTTATTATCTGTCCACAATGTATATACTACAATTATTGCATAAATAATTATAGACGGAATTATACATATAGGTTTTAGCATACATATTAATAAAAGCAATATAGCAATTATCACCAAATAAACTTTAGTTTTTGATACCAATGCATCAAAAAATTTCATATTATTATTCGACATCTATATACTCCTTTTCTTTTATCCTCAGATACAAACTATTTTAAGCTATTCTGACTGATTTGTCAATTTATTTAGCTCTTCACGCTTTTTATATTTATAATCCACTAAATCTGTAATTAATACTTTAATAACAGCTGCAACAGGAACTGCTAAAAACATTCCAAGTATTCCAAAATACGCACCACCAATTGTTACCGAAAATATAACAAGTAATGGACTTATTTCTAATGATTCTCCAACAATTTTTGGATTAATAAAGTTAGCATCTATTTGTTGCAATATAATTACAACAATTGTCATTTCAATAGCCTTTGATAAACCTCCAGTAAGTATTGTTAATATAACTGAAATAGCAACTGCAATTATTGCTCCAAAATATGGAATTAAATTAAATAATCCTATAAATAAACCTAACATAACAGCATATTTTACATGCATTATAGACATTGCAACTGAAGTTAATATTGCAACAACAATTGCATCTAAAAATTGACTACTAAGAAACTTGCAAAATATTTCATTTGTTCTATGGAAATACTTTCCAATATTTTTATAAGATTGTTTGCTAAAAAAAGCACCAGCTAATTTTCTAAAAAACTCAACAATTTGTTTTCTATCTAGTAATAGATATAATGAAACTACAAAAGAAACAAATATATCAAAAATTCCAGAAGCAAAACTAATTACGCCTTGTGCATATTGACCAATCATATTTAAGTTTATGTAATCTTCTATTTTAAATCCATTAAATTGATTTATAATATTCATAAATCTTTCGCTTTTAAATATTGAATCCTCTGGTAGAGCCATTATGCTTTCCTTAATACTTATATAATATGACTGAAAATTATTTACTAAATCTTGAAAGCTCGTTGTAATTGCTGGTACTAAAAATCTAAATCCTATTATAATTAGCAATATAAACAACACATATACTGTAAAAATACTTAATGGTCTCGCACGTTTTTTTATAAATTTAACTTTTTCATACATTTGCTCAAATTTTCTAGATGGTATATATAAAATATATGCAATTATTATTCCCACTATAAATGGTGATAATACAGAAAACAGGTTCGAAAACCACATTTTTATATCTGCAAAAGAATCTAAAATTTTATATACTAATATAAGTGCAAGGGCAAATGAAAACCAATACATCCATTTACTTATACATTTTTTATCTTTTTTCATAACACTTTATCCTTTCGTTTAATATCTCTATAATTATAACATATATTTTACAAAATTTCCATATTATGTTAAATATATTTTATAGACAAATTCTGCAAAATTTCTTATCATAATATCTTCGAAACAGTAAAAAAAATATGTAGATATAATAATCTACATATTTTTTAATGAAAACTTAATTTTATTTTATTCTCAAAATTAAAATTCATATATATAACATTCTAAGTTTCTTCTACCAAAACTTGTGCATTGTGAGTAAGAAGACATGTATACATCTAATCTATTGTTTGAAATTGCTCCACCTCTATCTTGAACCACAAACCATCCACCATTTGGTTGATCAGCAAAGTATGGAATATAAATAATTGTTCCTATTGCATATCCTTTTCCTGCCGCAACTGTATACCATGGGCTTGCTGTAGCTCCACATGCAGTTTTTGTATTTCCTCCACATGATGCTGCACAATATGCTGAAGTATTTAATGTTGTTGCTTTTGGTGTTAATCCTTCAACTTTTGATGCAAGTGATGATTTATTATTTGTTACACTTGGCGTGTTTTCAGTACTTGCTTGAACTGTGGCTGTATTAAGTGAAGAAGAACTTCTTGAAGTTGTTGTTGCAACTTTTTTATTTCTTATTTCTTTAATACAATTAACTGGATTTTGAGTAATATTTTCTGATATTTGAACTTTTTCTTTTTCCTCACCATTTACATATTTAACTTTGTATGATACTTCTTTTACTCCATCTACACCATTTTGAACAACCTTTTCCTCTTTAGGTCCATCTCCTGTAGATAAATCTTTTGTTTCTGTTTCATACGCTATAGTAACTTGTTCTTTAATTACCTTTTCTGTTACAGAATTATAATTATTTAATACCGTATCCATAGTTAGCTCTTCTGATTCAGTTTTATTATTTTCTGAAGTAGCTAAACTATTTTTTGCTATTTTTATTGTTTTATTGTCTGGTATTTCTTCATCTAATCCTGGTATTACCTTTTCGTTTGGTAACATTATTATGTGATTTTCATCTAAAATTTCTGATATTTTTGTTTTAGATGTTAACACATCCATTTCGTAACCATCTGAAAGTATAATTTTTACATTGTTAAGTTTTGAACTTGCTGCCATAACTCCTATTCCCATAACGAATAATAAAATTATGCTAATTGATATAACCTTTTTTAAGGATATCGAAGCTTTATCATCTTTCTTCATAAGAATTTCGTTCCCTCCTTTTTTTAGCAACGTGTTTATTATAGCATTGTTTCTGTCTTTTGTCAAATTTATGTCTATCACATCGCCTAATACTAGCCATTTTATTAAGTTTTATACTATATTATATTCACAATTTTGGAAATTTATTCCTATTTTATTTTTACTTTATATTAAATACATTTAATGCATTTGAATATGTTATTTTTGCTACGTCTTCTATATTCATATTTTTAATTTCTGCAATTTTTCTTGCCATATATACAACATTTCGGGAATCATTTCTTTTTCCTCTGTTAGGCTCTGGTGATAAATATGGACTATCTGTTTCTATTAATATTTTTTCTATTGGGATTAAACTTATTATTTCATTTGCATTTTTTGTATTTTTAAAAGTTATTGGACCAGCAAATGAACAATAAAAATTTTTATTTAATCCCGCTTTTACTAAGTCTTTGTTAAGTGGACAACAATGAAAAATTCCTGTTTTAACAAATTTTGTGTTTTTTATTATTTGTATTGTATCCATAATTGCATCTCTTGTATGAATTACAATTGGCAGATTTAATTTATTAGCAATTTCAATTTGTTTTTTAAATGCATATTGCTGAAGCTCTTTATTTTCTTTGTTCCAATAATAATCTAATCCAATTTCTCCTATTGCAATAACCTTTTTATTTGAATTTGCTAATTTTTCAATTTCAATTAACTGTTCATCAAGAATTTCTTTTGTTTCTGGAATATCATTTGGTGAAATTCCAGATGTTGTAAAAACATAGTCATATTTTTGTGCAATTTCTAGGCCTTTTTTTGAAGAATCTAAACTATATCCTGCACTAACAAATTTTGTTACACCAGATTTATAAATTTCATTAATAATAAAATCTCTATCTTCATTAAATTTTTCGTCATCATAATGTGCGTGAGAATCAAATAATTCCATTTATCTCCTCCTTTTAATCAATTGTAACAATAGCAGAAGCTATTGCAAAATCTTTAATATGGGAAATACTAATATCAATATCTTTAATGCAATTTATATTTAAGTGTACACAAGGTCGTCCATTACTGTCATTTATAATTTCAATATCAGTCCAATTTACACTATACTTATTACTTAATGCTGATGAAATTGCTTTAAAAACAGCTTCTTTTGCAGCAAATCTTCCTGCAAATGACTGATATTTGTTAATCCCTTTACTTTCACAATATTTTATTTCATTATTAGTATATACTCTTGTTTTAAACTTATCACCATATTTTTCACAAAGATTTTTTATCCTTTCCGTTTCAATTATATCATTACCAATTTTAAATTTCATCTTTTTTCACCAACTTTTTAAATTTTTTATGCTTAAAATAAAACTGACTGTTACTGTAGAATAAAAACAGCAGATGTTGCTAACATTCTCCATTTTTATTGATAATAATTCAAGGGCATCCATAATTTTACGTTCGTAGAGAAGAAAAGCATCCCATTTTGTGCTCTGCATATTTTAAGAAAGAATATCGACAAATTGTCGATATTCTTTTTGTAAAATTTATTCACATATAAAGTATGTTGTGTTAATTCCTTCAGCAGAATGCCATTTTCCTACTACTGTAATTTTTGTAATATCTGAAAATTCATATTTAGGCTCAATAACAGTATTTCCATATTGATCTATAACTCCCCATTTACCATCTTTACAAACTGCAACAAAACCATACTCATTTTGCTCCATTATATCATCATATTGATATTGAACAACTAATGTTCCATCTTTATTTACAAGACCATATTTTCCATCATTTTTCGCACTGTATAATGTATTATTCGAAAATGCTTCTCTATTTGATTTTTCTTCGAATTTTAAATTATAAAATTTATATTGATTATCAATATTTAGTCTTATATATCCTTCATATACAGTTAAATTTGTTCCTTGTAATTTTAATTGTAGATTTCTATCGATTAAATAACTTTTTTCATCGTTATTTTTAGTTCCTACTAGGCAATCTGCATCTTTGTTGAAAACTAAAGCATCATATTCAATTGGTACCAATGCTTCATTTTGTGAATTAATTACACCATATTTGTTATCTTTTTTAGCTATATAGTAATCTGAAAATACATATTCCAAGTTTTGATATTCTGCCTTTACCTTTTCGGTTTTATCTATTCCTGAAATTCCATATTTGTCTTTACTTTTTATTATCATACAATTTGAATTAATAGATGTTACATCATCATACGAAATCTCTGTGTTTGTTGTTCCATCTTTACTTATAATTTTCCATTTTCCATTTTCTTTTACAACATACATATCATTTCCATATACGTGTTTTATATCTGAATATTTGCAATCTAATATTTGATCTTTATTTACACCTATTATTCCATAATTATTTTCTGCATTTTTTACAATATATCCGTTGATATATTCATTTGTTAATGATTGTATTTCTGAATACTTTGGCTCTATTATAATATTTCCTGTTGCATTTACTAATCCCCAAACGCCATCTTTTTGAATTAAAATACTATTTTTTACACCTTTTATAGTGTCTATTTTATCATATACACAGCTTAAAATTTCATTTCCATCTAAATTGATCAAACCATATTTTCCTTCTTTTTGAACCTTTAAAGCTGCTGTTTCGTACCAAATATTTGTGTTTGAATCATAATTGCTTAATGGCTCCACTGATGTATATGATGTAAATAATTCTTCATTTTTAGAATTTATAGCTTTTGTTTTGTATGAACCATCTGAATAATTAACATCATACATACATAAAAATATATCTTTTTTATTGTTTGGTATAATTATCATTTCTTCATATGTCGAATCTATTACATTTTCACCTTTTGAATTTATTACACCCCATTTTCCATTGTTATATGATGTAAAATATGAAATTTCTGTAAAGTTATTAATATCATTTCTATCTTTCTTCAAAATGTTCTTTATCCCTATAAAAAACATAATAATTACTATTATTGTAATAATAACAGCAAATACTTTTTTTAGGTTTAACTTTTGTTCACCGTTATATCTTTTTCCTCTACTCATTATACCCTCCATAATAAAAATTACATATGTTTACTATATCATATTTTACACTCAAAATACAATATTTTTCGGCAAAAAAACACATATTATATTGAATAAAACAAATTTAACATCTTTTTGTTTATGCAAATATAATATGTGTTTTATATAATTTTTAAAATTATTATAAGTTACCTATTTTTTACTATTCAGCTTTTGTTCCGCATTCTGGACAGAATTTTGCATTTTCTTTAAGCTCTTTTCCACAATTAGAACAGAATTTTTTTGTGTTTTCAGGTTTTTTTGTTCCACATTCTGGACAGAAATTGCCATCTGCTTTTGTATGGCAATTTGGACATTCCCACTCATTTGATTGTATTTGCTCCTTTTCTGGAGTTTCTATATTTTGTGGTTGAACTTGTTGAGTTTGTTGCGCTTGTTGTTGTGGAACCTGATTTGTTGTATCCTGCCATACACCTTGAGCAACATTTCCCATTGCTCCTCCAGTAGCCATATTCATCATTCCAATTCCCATAAATCCATTCATACTACCTGCACTGTTTGATGCAGCTGATTTTACAGCTTCACCATAGTCACTTGTAAGTTTTCCTTTTCTCATACTAGCATTAGCTGCAATTTCGTAATCATTAATTTTCTTAGCAGATGCTTCATCTGGAGTTACAGAAACAATAACAAATGATTTTATTGCAATTCCTCTTTCACGAATTGGTTCGTCAAATACTTTTTCATCCATTAATTCTTTCATTTCGTCTGTTTGACTAGGTAATTGGTCTGCACCAATTCTTTCATTTACTGGTTTATTTCCACCAATTGAACCTAATTCATTTAATACATTTTGTAAAACACCTACAACTTCGTCCCTCATTTGACCTTCAACTAAGTCTCTTTTATAGAATACATCTGCTGTTCCAGCAATTTCGTTCATAAATAATGCTGGATTTGTTATTTTAAATGTATATGTACCATAACATCTAATATTTAAACTTAGTGGAAGCTCTCTACCATTCATTTCATTCATCATTGAACGAGACCAATCTTGGAATGGTACAGGTGTTTTTGTTCCAAATTTATTTTCTATGATTTCTTTAGTATTAAAGAAGAATACAGCTTGTTGTTTTGCTGTTTTTCCATTATAAGTAAATCTTTGCCACATTTCTTTAAATACAGCACCAAATTGTCCTGCAAAGAAAGATGGGCTTGAAGATTCGTCAAATGTGTAAAAACCTTCTTCTGCTGTCGCATCAATAACTTTACCATTATCATAAATAATAGCACATTGACCAGGTCCTACTATAATTGTACTTTTATTTGTAATTACTCCTGATGATGTTGTTTTTTTCATCATTAAGATATCATTCCCCATATCTTCACATCTTATTGCTTCTTTCCATTGATCGTGAAATGTACTTCCTATAGCTCCTGCTGCAGCTTTAATTAATCCCATAATAATACCTCCTATTAATAATCTTCTTTATACGAAGACATTTTCCAAATTTTTAAATTAATTCTTTCTACGTGATTTCCACAATATTCACAGTATTTAGACTCAAGTCCTCTTAGTGGTGCTCCACAATTTGGACATAAAACAGAAAATGTTACTTGATTTTTTGTAAATCTTCTTTCATCATAAACATATACAAACTCCGAAGTATATCTTGTTTGTTTTTTTATGTCTCCATATGATTTTTTATCTGTTCTATTTGTTTTGTAATAATAACTTAATGCTGTGGAAATTTTTATTGTAGCTTTTCCATTGTTTTTATTGTATGCCATTATTGCCTGTCTATTGAACTCTATGTTATCAAATTTTTCTGTTATATTATTTGATTTCATATCTTCAATTTGTTGATTTATTTTTTCTCTTAAGTATATAAGCTCTTTATCATTATTTATTGCTGTTGCATCTTGTGATTCTATAGCATTGAATATTTTTCTTAGGTTTGATTCACATATTGAAAATATTAAATCCTTATTAAATTCTGGGAAATCTCTTATTATTTCTGGCTCTAGTAGTTTTGTCATTCCTTTTACATTTTTTTCACGAGTATATTCTTCTTTTTGTAAGTTTGAAACATTAGAAATTGCATTTTTAAGTTCTCTCATATTTTGCCTACCTAATGTTGCACTTAATTTAAAATATATTATTAATATTATTACTACTATAGCTAAGATAATTCCTACAAATACACCCAGCATTGATAAAAAAAAGTCCATAAAATTCCCCTTTATATGAGCATATACATATTTATATTACATTTAAACTTAATTTTTGTCAATATAGATTTTGTGGATATAATATACAAAAACTCTTTTTATTGGGTTATGTTCCTAACAAAAAGAGCTTTTTTTATTGTTTTTTATTTATTCAATATACTTTATTCTATTATAAGTATTTTATATTAATTCTTTAAATAATTATATTTTTACATATTTTCAGCTTTGCAACTTTCCTTATATTTATAAAATGATATTATTCCAATTATAGAAAATACTATTATACCAACAAATTTTGCAGTATCATTTTCGCCAGTTTGAGGCATATTTGAATCTGATGTTGAAGCAGTTTTTGTTGTGTCTATAGATTTAATTTCTTCAAAGTCGTCAGTATTTATCGAATCTTTATCTACAACTTTTGCTGTTTCAGTACTATTTTTTGAGCTTTCTTTTTGTTGTGTTTGCTTTTTAGTTGTAGTAGTTGCGTCTTTTTTGTTTGTTGTATTATTTTCATTTTGAGATGGTTGCTCAGGCTGTGTTGTTGTGTTATTTTCACTTTGAGTTGGTTGTTCAGGCTGTGTTGTCGTGTTATTTTCACTTTGAGATGGTTGCTCCGGCTGTGTTGTTGTGTTATTTTCATTTTGAGCTGGTTGTTCAGGCTGTGTTGTCGTGTTATTTTCATTTTGAGATGGTTGTTCAGGCTCAGTTGTTGTGTTATTTTCACTTTGAGATGGTTGCTCCGGCTCTGTTGTTGTGTTGTTTTCACTTTCCTCCTGTTTTGGTGTATCTGTTTGCTCTGTTGATTGCTTGTTTGATGATTTTTGACAATCAATATAATCACATAAACTACAATTTCCTATTGAAGCGTATACTACTATATATCTTTTTGATACATTTTCAATTGTTGTTGTGTAATTATCACTTTCTTGTTTATTTAAATTTAATGTTTTTCCATTTTCTTTTGTTTGATATTCTAAATCATCATATTCTAATATATTATCTACTTCAATATATTTACATACAACTCCTGTGTATATTTGTGAATTAACTGATATACTAACCGTTACTGATGATTTTTCATAATGTAAATTTAACTCCATACTTTCTTTATCATTTGCACTCGTTGTTAATGGTAACAATAAGCTCAATATTAATATACATACAATAGATAATGAGCAAATTGTAATCATTTTATATTTATTCATAAAATCCTCTCCTTTTCAATTTGCCATCCCATTAATATGTTTTCCATTATATCACAGAAATGTTGATTTTTCAACCAATTCTGAAACTTTCCACAATTTTTATCATAAATTCTTCAATATCTGAAAATAACCCAGCTAAACATTATTTTAGCTGGGTTTAATATTTTTATAAATTAAATTTTTTTACAATCTATAAATATTACTATAAACTTACTTTATTATATTTCAAATTTAGCTCTTGTAAAACATTCTCTTCACGATTAGTACATGTAAACAACAATATTTGATGATTTTTTGCATAATTTTCATTTATATTTTTTATTGCATCTTTTAATCTTTTGTTATCATAAAAAGCAAATATTTCATCTAATATGATTGGCATATTCTCATTTGAAATATCTTCTGCCATAGATAGTCTAAATGCCATATATAATTGCTGTATTGTTCCTACACTCAATGTATTAGCATTTTTATATTCACCATTTGAAAGCTCTATTATAATTCCGTCTTCTTCATTAATTATTACTTTATTATATTTTCCATTTGTTATGTTATTAATATTTTCTGACAACTTTTGAGTAAATTTTGGAGTAACATCATTTTTCATTTTTTGATATGCTGTTTCTAGTGCCTGTTTGGCTAGATTTATTGCATTATTTTTTTCTTTTAGCTCTTCATAAATTTCTTTGTTATATGTAAGTTTTTCTTCATTTTCTGCAAGCTCTTCTAATTTTGGCAATATGTTTTCTTTATCAAGCTCTAATCTATGAAGCTCTATATTTTTTTCATTCAAATTGCTTTGAATTTTTTCTATTTCATATGATAAATTTGTAGAATTTAATAATCTATTAATTTCTGTAATATCAATCTTTTCAAAATAATCATTTTTTAATTTTTCTTTTTCATTATTAATATTTTTTAATAGCTCATTTTTTATTTTTTCAACTTCATTTACCTGCTCTTTTTGGCTTTTTTCTAATAATTCTATTTGAGCATTTATTTCATATATTTTCTTTTCTATATCTCTGTTGTTTTGAATAACTTCATTATTTGCTTTTTCATTTCCACTATTTTGAGCTTTTATTTTATTGTTTTTTCCAATTCCTATCACGCATATACTAACTCCTATTAAAATACATGCAATAGAAATTATTATATTTTTTATAACTACAAAACTAACTACTGATAATAATATTCCAAGTACTAAAGCAATAATATATGGTGTAAGATTAAATTTTTTTATATCAGCATTTCTTTTTGTTATTTTATTTGATTCAACATTTTCCTTTTCATCTATTAGTTTTTGTATCTTACTTTCTATATCATCAATTTTATTTTCACCATATTTTAATTTTTCTTCTTCTACTTTTTGTTGTTGCTTAATAAAATTAATTTTATTTGCAAACTCATACTGATTATTCATTTTAAAAATATCATTTTGTAAAGCATATTTTTTATCTTCTATTTCATATTTATAATTTTCATATCTTCTTAAAGATTCATTTATACTTGTTAAATTTTCAATTTCTCTTATTGCAATATTTATTGGTTTTCCTTGGCTTCTTGTTGTACCAATTTCATCTAATTGTTTTTTATTTAATTTATCAAATGCTTTTTTGTATGATATATTATCAGAACCTGTTGAAGAAGTATTTGCAATTTTTTGTAATAATATATTTTGAGTTTGATTATCTAATTCAACTTCATTTTGATATGAAACAACTGTTGATGTAAATGCTTGTTCATCAACATTTGTTTGTTCATAAAAGAATTGGCTTCCTGTGTTTTTATCTATAGAATATTCTTTTGAAACATCTTCCATATTTTCATCATAAATTTTAGGATTTTTCTTACTAAATTCTCTGAATATTTCGTATTTTTTACCATTATCCAAAGTATATTTTATCTTTCCAGAAAATTCTTCAGTATCCCAAGGTTTATACTTATCAAAATCGGACATAATCTTTCCTTTTTTATTTTTTGATGTTCCATAAAATATATTAACTATAAAATTAAGTAAAGTTGATTTTCCGCGTTCATTCTCTCCATATATTATATTAATTCCATCTTCAAATTTAATATCTTTATTTTTTAGTTTTCCATAAGAATTAACTTTCAATTCGTCAATTTTCAAATAACACACCTCTATTATTTTTCTAATATTTCAAGACCTATTTCTAAAGCTTGCTCTATTATTTTTTTATTCTCTGGATTTTCCTCCATTTGATTTAATAGCTCTTTTACAAATAAACCTTTTAAAGTATTTTCTTTTGATATTGCTTCAATATCATAACTCATTTTTGATGAATCTTTGATTTTTATGATATTTTTTTGATTTATCATTTTTTTTAGATTGTACATATCTATTTCAAAATTTTTATTTCCAACCAAACATATTTCATAATAATCCATCTCATTAGTTTGTAGTTCATTTAAACATTCGACTAATTCATCCATAGCATTAAAATTAGAAATATCTATATTTTCAACCTTAAACTCTGTTTCATCAAGTGGAATAAACTCTGTTTTAAAACTTTCTTTTGTAATTTCACCACATACCATTCCATGTTTTCCAGGTTCATCAAAACCAATTGAAACAGTTGAACCTGGATATACAATTCGTTCAATTGAAGTATAATTATTTTTATGAATGTGACCTAAGGCTACATAATCAAAGCCTATTCTATCTAAAGTATATTTTTGAATTGCATTATACTGTTTTTCAACATTATTTGTTCCATTTAATGTGGCATGAGTAACTAGTATATTAATTGCACTTTTATTATTCAATTCAAACGAATCTAGCTCTGAATTTGTATAATAAAAATCATCAAATCCAAATCCATATATATTAACATCTCCACAATTTACAACAGATATATTAGGTCCAAAAATATGAACATTATCATTCCATCTAAATTTATTATAAAATGAATTTTTTAAATATGGATCATGATTTCCTGGCGTAATAAAAATTTTAGTATTTGGTATTTCTTTAAATAAATTATTAATATATTCGATTGTGCTTTCTCTTATATAATTGTGTTCATATAAATCACCTGCAATAAAAAAATACTCGATATTGTTATTTTTTATATATTCAATTACCTTTTTAAAAACTTTTTTTTGCTCAAGTCTTCTTAAATTTCCTAAATTTTCACTATTGCTCAACTGGGTAAATGATGTATCAAAATGCATATCTGCAATATGTACAAATTTCATATGACTAATATCTCCTCACAATTTTATTTTAATATTTTATATCATAACAAAAAATTAAAGTCAATATAAATAAGAACATTTGTTTTAAATATTAAAAAATAAAAATCAGCTCAAATGAACTGATTTTTATTTTTTATTTAAGATATTTTTTTATTCCTAAAATTCCTACTCCTAATATAGCAAGAACCGCACAGGCTAGTGATATATAGCCAATTATTTCAGATCCAGTTTTTATTGTTAACATTACTGGTGCATCATCTATATCATCTTCTCCTGGTGTTTTGTTGTTTGGAGTTGAGTCCCTGTCGTGAATTCCATATTCATTATAGTCTTCACTAATCTCTGCAGTGTTAATCATTACTCCCATATTGTTTGCATTGTTTTCCCAAGTTAATAATACTTTTACTTCTGCACTTTCACCTGGTTGTAATAATGTATTCTCCAAAGCTCTGGTTACTATTTTTCCATCTTTTTCTGTCCAGTTTGGATTATCTTTAGCAATAAATTTTAATCCTTTAGGAATATAGTCTGAAATTTCCTTTGCATATCCAGCAATTTCACCTTCGTTTGTTACTCTTATTGAGTAATTAAACTTAACTGTAACATCTTTTAATTTACTTTTCTTTAAGTCAACCTTTACAATTTCTTCTGGATCATCTTCTGCTTTGTGTCCAGTTTCAGTTACTACTGTTTGACCATTTTCTGTTACTATTGCTTGTGTTACCCATTTACGTAATGCTAAGTCAAATACCTTCTTTTCATTTGGAATAGTTATTGTAATTAAAGATTTTTCTTCATTTATATCACAAGTAACTTCACCGTTTGAAGCATTTTCTTCATTGTCTGCTGCTTTTTGAGTTAATTTAGTATTTTCTTTGTCTAAGATATATTTTTCTGTACTTTCTTTTGCTGATACTGTTAAAGATATAGTTCCATTATATGGTTTATATCCATCTGGTGCAGTTTCTTCTTTTATGTTTAATACTGTTTGGGTTCCAGCTTTTGATATTGTTATATCTTTTCTAACATCTATGTAACCATTAGTATCAGTTGGACCAACTTTTTCGCTTTTTGAATTTTCGTCAATTGTAAAATATGCTCCAGCTAATCCTTGGTTTTTGTTTGATAAGTCAACTTTTTTAATTACAACACTATATTTACCAGTTAATTCTTTAACTTCAACAGTTTCAAAATCGTCATCATCTTGTTCTCCAGGATAATAATCTTTTATTGTTGTTGTTTTTCCTGAAGCATCTGTATATGTGTATGATTTTCTGTTTTCATACCATTTATCAAGATTTAATGAACCTGAAATTGTATTTTGTACTGAATCTCTATCTACATCATTTATTGCTTTTGCTTCTTTCCAAGTTCCATTGTCATTGTATCCGTAATTTGTAATTTCTGCTCTATTTGTAATATATCCTTTTGCTCCTTCTTTTACTTCGCAAATTATTTTTACTTCTTGATATAAATTTTCTGTTTCTTTGTTCAAAATTCTATCTATTGATTTTGCTTTTATTGCTGTATTTCCATTATATTTTAAAACTATTTTATTATCTTCACTTGTTGAAGTTGTTGAATATTCTTTTACATACTCATCTGCTATTTTTACAAATTTTAAATCTTGAGGTAAGTAATCAGTTATTTCTTTAGCATAACCGTCAATTTCACCTTCATTATATACTCTTAATGTATATTCAATTTGACTTCCAACTTTTACCTTTAAACTGTCCTTTGTGTGATGATATGCAGCTGTTCCTGTGTTATCTAATATTGTTTTTGATTCAGCATCTATAACTGGCTCTCTGCTAACAGCTGGTGCAATTCCATCAACTTTTGATATGAATTTTCTTAAAGCTAAGTCAAACTCTGGCTTTTCTTCCTCAGCATTTGGAATATATATTTCTATTGTAGTATTATTTGGTATTCTAGTTTTTATAGTCCCATTTGTTCCTGTTCCTTCAATTTTTACATTATCTTTATCTAATATGTAATTATTTCCATCCTTTTTAAATGAAACACTTAAATTAATATTTCCATTATATTTTATAAATCCTTTTGGTGCATTTTCTTCTTTTATTACATATGAATCCTTTTCTTTTTCAGATTCTATTTTTTGACCAGTTACAATAGAAACTATACCTTTGGCATTTGTAGATATATTACTTTTTGTTACTTTTCCAGTTATAGAAAATGTTGCTGGATTATTTTCTACTGCATTACCCTTTTCGTCAACTTTTATTAATATCACTGAATATTTACCTGATGTTGTAATTTCTTTTTTATCACTTATATTCTTTGAATTAATCGTTTTCTTTAAATTTAATAAATTTTGATTTTTAGAATTTACAATTACATTTGCTGTTGTTGCAACACCAGAGTAAATTGATGCAATTGTTAGCTCTGATTTTGATATTTCTCCACAATCAGCAGTATTTATATAAAAACTTCCATCATTATTTACTACAATTTTGCTTGAATCTAACTTTTTAGTGCTATTATCTGTTAATGTTATTGTTGCAGATATTTTTGATTTAAAAGCATTATCTATATTCATTATTATTCCATTTGCTTTTAAATAATATGGCCCTACCTGTTTTTTACTTGAATCTATATTTGCTTTTGATGAATCTAATGAAATTACATTATCTACTGTTCCATTAGATTTGTAGTTAGTGTTTTTATTAGCTAAATATTTTAATGCATAGTAAACATATTTACAAGTATTTTGGTCATTAGAAGATATATTTTGACCTGAGAAACCAGCATTTACTAATTTATCATATTTAGCATTATCTGAACTATTTGCATTTTTTGTATAATTCCAAAGTGCAACTTGTTCTACTACCTCTAGCAAGTTTCTATTAATAGATCTTCCCTGTGTATCTTTTCCATTACCAACAATTTTATTTAATGATTTTATATTATCTGTAGTTATGTTCCCATATTCAGATACAGATTTTTTTACTTCTGGTGATGTTAACATATTAGCAAAATAGTTTAATAATTCATCTTTATTTGATGCTGTACTTATGTACATATTATCAATTAACCATAATGCTGAATTATAGTTTTTAAAACATTGTGAACTTTCTTTTGAATTATATAAATTTAATTCTTTATTATATTCTGCATAACTTAAGCTTGTTCCCTCATCTATACAATAAACATTATTATATTTACTTGCTTTTGATGACGCATCACTTTGGTCTTTCCCTACTTCTGGCATTTCAATATCTTTACTTCCCACTTTTACATTCATTGAAGCTGCTCTAAATGCCACGCTAATTTGTGCATCTGCATCTGCTTTAGGCCAAGCAACCACTCCTATTGTTGTTATTACAACTAATAATACTATTAAAGATCTTCTTACGGCTACATTTTTAAAAAAAGCCATCATTTTCATCTTAAACATTCAACAATCCTTCCTTTCTTTGTTACAAATCTTCTCTATTTTACCACTTTTTCTCTTATTTTTCAATCTTTTTTCTAAAAAATAATATCATTTTTATGTAAATTTTAGTTTGTATGTGCAACTTTTAAATTATTACCTCTTTTATTGTATTACAATAATAAAAAGCAGGCTATACCCTACTTTATAATTCCTAATATATGCTTTTGTTTTTCAACATATTCATCTGAAAATTCATAACAATTTTGCATCTCTTTAACTGCATTATTTCCCACTTCAATATCATCTGAATGAATAAATCCTAACACATCTCCAACATTAACTTTATCACCTATTTTTTTATTAATAATAATTCCAACCTTATCATTTATTTTATCTTCCTTTTTCAATCTTCCAGCACCAAGGCTTGATGAAATATATCCTATCTTTTCATTATCCATAGATTTTATATACCCCATTTTTTCTGATTTTATTGGAATTATATATTTTGCCCTTTCAAATTTTGATGTATCTTCTATATAAGAAACATCTCCGCCCTGATTTTTTATCAACTCTTTAAATTTATTTAAAGCCTTTTTATTATTTATATTTTCCATTATCATTTTTTTATTTTGCTCTATATCATCGCCTTTTCCAGCAAGTTTCATCATATAACTACCAAGTGATAAAATAATGTCTTTTACATCATCTTGCATATTTCCATTTAATGCTTCAACTGCCTCTATAACTTCTAGTGAATTTCCTATTGAATATCCTATTGGTTGATTCATATTTGTTAATATACATATAGTCTCTTTATCTGCTAAATTTCCGATTCCGATCATAGTTTCAGAAAGCTTCGTGGCATCTTCAATATTTTTCATAAAAGCCCCACTTCCAACTGTAACTTCCAATACAATTTTTTCTGCACCTGCTGCTATTTTTTTACTCATAATACTTGAAGCAATAAGTGGTATGCTTTCAACACAAGATATTGTGTCTCTTAAAGCATATATTTTTTTGTCTGCTGGAGCCAAATTCAATGTTTGACCCATTAAACTTATTCCAATGTTTTTTACATTATTTATAAATTCACTAATATCAATATTTGTATTATATCCGGGTATAGATTCCAACTTATCTACAGTACCACCAGTAAAACCTAAACCTCTACCAGACATTTTTGCAGAAGGTATTCCAAGTGAAGCAATAATTGGCATTAAAATTAATGTTATTTTATCACCAATTCCTCCTGTACTATGTTTGTCAACAACCATTCCTAGCTCTGATAAATCTAAAACTTCTCCAGAATGAGCCATTGCTAATGTAAAACTTGTTGTTTCTTCATAATTCATTCCGTTTATGTATATTGCCATTATTAGAGCTGCAGCTTGATAATCAGTTATATTTCCATTTGTATAATTTTTAACAAAAAAATCAATTTCTTCTTTAGACAAAACTTTTTTATCTCTTTTTTTAGCTATAATTTCTAATATATTCATTTGTATAATTCCTCTCTAATATATTTATAATTTTTTGTATATAAATATATTCTTTATATAATTTTTACAATATTATTACTTATTTATAATATTTTTTACAAAACTTAATCTATGTAATGGGCAAAGTCCATTTTCTTTTATTGCTGAAATATGTGCAGCTGTTCCATATCCTTTATGTTTTTCAAATCCATATTGAGGGTAAACCTTATCCCATTCTCTCATAATTCTATCCCTTGTAACCTTTGCAATTATTGATGCGGCAGCTATAGAATAACTTTTAGCATCCCCCTTAATTATTGACTGATATGGAACACCACAAGTATCAATATTTGTTAATGCATCAACTAAGATAAGCTCTGGTTTAACTTTTAAAGTTCTAACAGCTTCTGTTAAACCTGCCTTTGTTGCATTTAAAATATTAATTCTATCAATTTCATTTTGGTCAACAATTCCCACACTATAACTAATTGCCTCTTCAATAATTAGTTCATATAATTTTTCTCTCTTTTTTTCGGAAACTTTTTTTGAATCATTAACTCCTTCAATCATTGAATCTTTTGGCATTATGACAGCAGCAACAACAACAGGTCCAGCAAGTGGACCACGCCCTGCTTCATCTATTCCACATATATAATTATATCCTTTCTTAAAATATGACTTATCTATTTCTTTTAATTCATTTAATCTTTGCTCTTCTTTTTCTTTCATTAGTTATTCTCCTCTTTTTCGTTTATATTATTTGTATTTTCATTTTTATCAATTATATCAGATAATTTATATTTTATTTCATTGTTTAATTTAATTCCTTTTACATATATGACATCTGAATTAGTATAATTAACAATATATTCATCGTCATCATCTTTTATTGAATCAGCAATTCCCATTTTTTCAAAACTCTCTTTATTTAAAATATAGTAATTTTGTAATTCCTCCTGATTTATTTGCAATTGTTGCATAACATTATTTACCTCTGTATCATTTGCTTCAGATACTTTAGTCCCCACATATTTTTCTTGATTATTACTAATTTCTGATTCTGCTTTTATTGATTTTATTTTTCCTTCAATCATAAGCATATCTGTTTTTATATCATCTGTTTTTCGCTCTTGCATTTTTTTAGTACCAATATTAAACAAAAAAATTCCTACAACTAATATTATAATAAAAGCTATTATTAGTTTTAAAAATTTATATTTATTATTTTGCATATCTGCTTTATTCCTTTCCTAACATATTTTTTATATGAAATTGACTTTAATTAAATTTCATTTTTGCCATTATATAACAATTTTAATACCAGAACAATATATTTAATTTTTTTTTAAGGAAAGTCCTTAAATATAAACATTCTTTTCACATTTTTTTCACAAATATATTGTATTATATTGTAAAAATAAGTTATTATATTTATAATAGCTTTTGAAAATAAAATCATTTTTTAAATTTTAGAAAGGGATGAAAATTTATTATGGGAAATAATAGTAATTCATTTAAATCAGTAAAATCAGAAAATAATTCATACTCAATACCCAAAGGGAAAATAGGTTTTGCAAGAGGTTTTTTAGTACCTTTTGTGGCAGGTGTATTAGGAACATTAATAATCGTAGGTGGTTGTATAAGCATTCCATCAATTAGAGAAACAATTTCAGAAAAACTTTTATCAGATTCTAGTAAGTCTGAAAGCTCAACAAAATCAAATGACGAATCATCAGTAGAATCAGTAATAAATAAGGTAGTTTCTTCTTCAAGTGATAAAGCTGTATCTGTTGAAGACTACTCAAACACAAGTATTGCAGTTGCAAATAAGGTTTTACCATCTGTTGTTGGTATAACAGTAACATATTCAGTAAATTCCCCTTATTATTCATATTATGGAATGTCTGAAGGAACTGCTAAAGCTACAGGTTCTGGTGTTGTAATAACTGATGATGGATATATTTTAACAAACAACCATGTTGTTTCATCGTCATCAAGTTCATCTTATTATCAAGTAAGTAAAGCTACAAAAATAACTGTAACTTTATATAATGATACAACAGAATATGAAGCAAAATTAATAGGCTCTGATGAACAAACAGATTTAGCTGTATTAAAAATAGAAAAAACAGGATTAACTGCTGCAGAACTTGGAGATTCAAGCCAAGTTCAAGTAGGCGAATTTGCAATGGCCATTGGAAATCCATTAAATATGGCAAGTACAGTTACAACTGGTGTAATAAGTGCTACAAATAGAACTATAACATCTGATAATGTAACATACAAAGTAATTCAAACTGATGCTGCTATAAACTCAGGAAATAGTGGTGGTGCTTTAATAAATGCTGATGGAAAAGTTATTGGTATAAATACTTTAAAACTTTCAGGATCTGGTGTTGAAGGAATTGGATTTGCAATTCCAATTAATGACACAATTGATGTTTATAAACAATTAATAGAAAATGGAAAAGTTGCTAGACCTTATATTGGTATGTCTGGTAGAGATATATCTGAAGAAGTAGCTAAAAAGAACAATTTACCAAAAGCTGGTGTTTATGTAGTATCTGTAGAAGAATTTTCAGCAGCAGAAAAAGCTGGAATTAAAGCTGGTGATTTAATTGTTGCATTTGACAGTGAGGATGTAACTACTATGGATAAATTAAACGAATTAAAAAATAAACATAACATTGGTGATGAAGTTAAAATTAAATTAATACGTAATGGTGAAGAAAAAGAAGTAAGTATTACTTTGGGTGAAAACAAGAGCACTAATGAACAATAAGATTTATTTTAATTAACAAAAAAGCATGGAACAAATTTCAATATGTTCCATGCTTTTTTATTATATACTGTTTTTCTCATACCAATCCGAAAATACTTTTAAAGAATTAACTGATTTATATTTTATTCTATTATTTCTTTCATCATCACTCATTTCAGCTAATGTTTTATCATATCCATATGGTTTATAAATATACCATAAATCAGACCACTTTTTATTTGTATCATTTCCTGCAATCTTATTTGCTATATTTCCTTCGTGTTCTCCCATAAACTGATGTAGCTCTTTTCCGTCATAATATGATAAACATTCTATAAATCTGCAAGCTCTGTTATCTTTTCCTTCCATTAGTTTTAAAATTCCATTAATTCCAACTGTCTCTAATGAAAAATTTACAAAAGCTTTTGGAAAACCATTTAATTCATCAATCCAAAAACCTGCATCCATAGAAATACATGGTTTCTTTATAATTTTATATGCTTCCATTACTTTGCATTTTGAAATATATTTTACATCGTCACTTCTTGGCTCTTCTAGCTCATGTTCAAATATTTCAAGGTTTATATTTTTTAAAACTTTTTGTGCTTCCGCAATTTTTCCTTTATTATGTGTTACAAATACAATCTCATTCATATTTTTTACCTCCATTCAAATCCTTTCTAGCTTAATTCATTTCATATTTAATCACATTTTATATACAATTACAACAAACTTCATATTACTTTTTAATAAAAATAAAGATGCCATTAATATGACATCTAATATATATATTTACTTAAATTTAGATTTTTTGCACCACTATAAATTATAAACCAAAGCTTACACCTAGTGCATTATTTATTTTTGCCATTACTTTTTCATCATCTAAATGACCTATTTTTTCTTTTAATCTACTTTTATCTATTGTTCTTATCTGTTCTGCTAGTACTACCGAATCTGCTTTTAATCCATTATCTTTTGAATCAATTTCTATATGAGTTGGTAATTTATTTTTTCCTCTTTGAGAAGTAATAGCTGCTGCAATTACTGTAGGACTGTGCATATTTCCTACATCATTTTGAATAATTATAACTGGTCTAATACCTCCCTGTTCAGACCCTACAACAGGACTTAAATCTGCATAAAACATATCTCCTCTTTTAACTACCATATAATTCACTCCTATTATTTCAATATTAAAGTGTCCGTATATTTCAATTCGTATGAGATAGCTAAATAAAGATTTAAAATAAACTATTATTTTAATTATTTATTTTTATCTCTTTATATAATATGTAAATTGCATCCTTTTTGTTATTATCTTGTACAACCATTTTCCTTGGCTTACCTGTACCCTTTTCTAAATATAATTTTCTACAATTAAAGTATTTATTATTACTCAATTTAAGTTCCATAACAATATCATCATTTTCTTCATATATCTCCAAATGCTCACTATCTTTTTTACAACATTCACTAAAAGAGCTAAGCCACAACAAATTATCAGATAAATATGGATAATTATTATAAATTTTACTCAAATTAAGATTAGAATTTTTTATTTCTAAATTTCCATCTTTATAACTTATTGTAACCCCTTCAATGTTTTCAGGTTTCACAACTGTTTGCTCACTAATATTATTTATATTATAACATTGTTTCAACATATACTTATTGACATTTTTATTACTATTAACTGTTACCTCCATTTCGGCAGTGTACGAATTAATATTAAAAATATACTGTTTAACTTGTTCAACACTTTTGTTACTTTCATTATTACCAAATTTAATTTTTTTATTATTTAAAATTAGAAAAAAAACAATAAAAAAAATGAAACCAACTACCAACCCACAAAAAATACATTTTTCTTTAGCGATTTTTTTTCTTTCCTTCCTCAACTTCTTCCTCCTTATACAAATAGTATTTTCACATATAGAGTAGTTTCGAAGGTATTATATTATAAAAATTTTATGACGCGCAGTTTGGAAACTGTAAAATACTTAAAATTTCGTACAACAAACAACGGAGGTACACAAACACTCACACTAATCAGGTGAGAGCGCACCAGTAAGGAATGAAATTTTTATAATATAATACCTTCGAAACGGCTAATTTTAAAGCACTAACTAATACTATCAATGAAAAAAAAGAATAGATAAATCTATTCTTTTAATTTATATTCATAAAATATTCAGATAATGTTTCTATTAACACATCTTTATCAGTAATTTGATTCACATATTCTCGAACTTTGCTAGCATCCTTTGTATTTTTTATATACCAGCCAATATGTTTTCTCATTTCCATTATAGCAACTCTTTCGCCTTTATCTTTAATTTCTAAATTTAACTGTTCCAATATTAGTTTTAATTTCTGTTCATTGGAAATTTCAAAAGGCTCTCCTTGTAAACCAGATGTTATTTCCTTAAAAATCCAAGGTTTTCCGAGTGATGCTCTTCCAATCATTATTGCATCTACACCTGTCAATTCAAATATTCTTTTTGCATCATCTGCATTTTTTATATCACCATTTCCTATTACAGGAATATTTACATTTTCTTTAACACTTTTTATAATATTCCAATCCGCAGTACCAGAATAAAATTCAGACCTAGTTCTACCATGTATTGTTATTGCTGATGCACCTGCATCTTCTGCAATTTTAGCCATATCAACAGCAACAATATTATCATTGTCCCATCCCTTTCTAAACTTAACTGTTACCGGAATAGAAACACTTTTAACAACTTCTTTAATAATTTCATATGCTTTTGGTAAATCCAATAATAATTTACTTCCATCACCATTTTTTACAACTTTAGGTGCTGGACATCCCATATTAATATCAATAATATCTGCATATTTTGAAACATATTCAGCAGCATATTTCATTGATTCTACATCACTACCAAATATTTGAACTGCAATTGGTCTTTTTTCGTTTTCCATATTTAATAGTAATTTAGTTTTACTGTCATTATGAAATAATCCTTTACTGCTTATCATTTCTGTGTAAACCAAACCTGGCTCAAACTTTTCACAAACAACTCTAAAAGCTCTATCTGTAATTCCAGCCATTGGTGCTAAAAATATATTATTTTTTAATTCTACATTTCCTATTTTAATTTTTTTAACAAACATTTCTTCATCCTTTAATCAATATATACTTTTTTACTCAGAAAACATAATCTTTTTTCTTCTACCACTAATATTTAATAATAAACCAATTAAAATAAAATTAGTTAATAATGAACTTCCACCATAACTTACAAAAGGAAGTGGAACTCCTGTAATTGGTAATAATCCCATTGTCATTCCAATGTTCTCTACCATATGGAATAAAAATATTCCGGCAATTCCAGCTGCAATATATGAACCTAAATCATCTTTAGCCGTTTTTGCAACATATATTGCTTTCGTTATTAAAATTAAATACAAAACAATTACAAGTGCTGCTATAATAAATCCCATTTCTTCACCAATTGCCGAATATATAAAGTCTGTTGTCTGTGGATATAAATATCCTAGTTGAGTTTGGCTTCCATTTTTTATTCCCATTCCAAATAGCTTTCCAGAGCCAATTGCTAGCTTAGATTGTAATACATTATAGCCAGAACCACGTGGGTCTAAATTTGGATTTAAAAATACATCTATTCTTGTTTTTGCGTGTGATGGTAGTACAAAAAAATATAATAACGGTAATGCTATAATAGCTAAAATAATTGCTCCAATTATATATTTTTTATTTAAACCTGCGGTTATTAGAATCATAGCTGTACATATACAAAAAGCAATTGCAGTTCCATAATCTGGTTGTTTTATAATTAATAACACTGGCACAATAACGACCAATAAACATTTTAATAAATGCAAAGGTTTACTAATGCTCTCTTTGCCATCACGCTGTACCTTAACTACAGATAGTGCTAAACTTAATATAACACATATTTTTGCAAATTCTGATGGCTGAAATGATACTGAACCAATATTATACCAACTCGTCGCCCCATTTATTGGTTTTGTAAATAAAACTCCTATTAGCAATCCTATCATTATTACATATAAAAATGGAGAAATTTTTGATATTATATTATAATCAATTGTTATAATTAGTACTGTTATTGGTATACTTATAGCAAACCATAAAATTTGTTTTTTAAATTCAGCATACTCAGATTGTCCACCAACAGAAAATAACTCCAAACATCCTATGACCGTTAGTATAATTACACAAATTAATATAGGCCATTCCATATTTTTCAATATTCTATTTTTCATAATAATTTAAACCTCATTTTTTAGAAGTTACCTTTGATGTTGTTTTTTTAGTTAATTTTGATGGAGTATCACCCTCAACCTTTTTAGTAGTTGTGCTTTTGGATTTTGTCATTTCTGATTTTGATGCTCCTGTTTTTGTTGTTGTTTTTGATGTTGCTTTTTTCGTTGTTTTTTTTACTTCTCCAGTTGTTACTTTAGCATCTTTTAAATTCTTATCACTATCTTCATTTTTTGTTTTTGAATCAACCTTTTTTGTAGTCGTTTTCTTAACAGTTCCAGTATTTGAGCTTTTCAAAATTTTCCCATCTGATATTGTTCCTTTAACTTCTTTATTTTCTTTTTTATTATCATTTCCATTTTCTTCAATAACATTCTTATTAATAACCTTTTTTACTTCTGTTTGTTCTGATTTGTTTTTAATTTTTGAATTTATTTTTTCATTTTTTATTCCTGTAATTGGAATATTAGCATACAATGCTGGTGCACCGTTTGTTCCGTCATCATTTATTTGATTTGTAAGTCTTACATCAATTTCTGCCTCATCAACATCTACATATTTTTTTATTACATCGATTATTTCTTGTTTCATCATTTCTAGAAAATCGACAGAAACATTTGCTCTATCTTGCATTAATACTAAATGTAATCTTTCCTTTGCAGCATCTTTTGTACTGGCATCTTCATCATCTTTTTTTCCAAACTTTTTAAAAAAACCTTTTATCCCTAACATTACTTTACCTCCACTTTACTTTTGTGTTATTTTTTTTTGAAAATATCCAATATTTTAGAAACAAAACCATTATTTCTGCCTGGAATAGTAATTTCAATATTCTCTCCTAAAATTCGCTGTGCTATTTCCATATAGCCTCTTCCTGAAGGAGATTTTTTGTTTGAAACTGCAGGCTCTCCCTTATTTGTTTGAGTTATTATATATTCATCATCTGGAATTACTCCTATTAGCTCAATTGATAATAACTCAACTATATCTTCGACATCCATCATTTCTCCTCTTTTTATCATATTCGGTCTTATCCTATTAATGATAAGTTCTGGATTTTTTATTTGAGATGTTGCTAATAATCCAATAATTCTATCTGCATCCCTTATTGCTGAAATTTCTGCAGTAGTTACAACTAATGCTCTGTCAGCCCCAGCGATTGCATTCTTAAAACCTTGCTCTATTCCTGCTGGACAATCTATTAAAATAAAATCAAATTCTTCTCTTAATTTATTTGTTAGCTCTATCATTTGTTCTTCATTTACTGCACTTTTATCTCGAGTTTGTGCGGCTGGTAATAAAAATAATTCATTAAATCTTTTGTCTTTTATTAGTGCTTGTCTTAATTTACATTTGCCTTCTACAACATCACAAATGTCATAAACAATCCTATTTTCAAGACCCATTACAACATCCAAATTTCTAAGACCTATATCTGTATCAACCAAAGCAACTTTTTTTCCTGTTAATGCTAATGCTGATCCTAAATTGGCAGTTGTTGTTGTTTTACCTACGCCACCTTTTCCTGATGTTACAACTATAACTTCTCCCATAAAATTCTTTCCTCCTTGTGCTACTTTATAGCTGAGAAATTTTATTAATATGATTTTATTAATAAAAACAAAAATACTTCAAATATCATATATGATTTTATCTCAAAAGTCAATCAGAAATCACGGAAAACCAAGGAAATTTCTTGACATACTCACCTATAAAGGAATATACTTATTAGTATTAAGTTCAGGAGGTAATATTAGTTTGAAAATATCTTTTCATTTCTAATATGTTCTTTCAAGAAAGGAATGGTTTTATATGAACGATTTAATTGAAATAAGATGGCATGGTCGTGGTGGTCAAGGAGCCAAAACAGCATGCTTATTATTAGCTGATGCAGCATTTAATACTGGAAAATATATTCAAGGATTTCCTGAATATGGTCCAGAAAGAATGGGTGCACCAATAACAGCTTATAATCGTATAAGTAATTCACCAATAACAATTCACAGCGCAATTTATGAACCTAATTATGTTGTCGTTGTTGATGACACACTATTAGATACTGTAGATGTTACTGCTGGATTAAAAGAAGATGGAGCTATTGTTATTAATACAACAAATGATGCAAAAACTTTAAAGAAAAAATTAAATGGATATAAAGGTGGAATATACACAATAGATGCTCGTTCTATATCAATAGACGCTCTCGGAAAATATTTTCCAAATACACCAATGCTTGCAGCTATAGTTAAAGTTAGTGGTGTAATTCCAGAAGAACAATTTTTAGCTGATATGGAAGGTTCATTTAAACACAAATTTGCAAAAAAACCAGAAGTAATTGATGGTAATATGAAAGCATTAAAAAATACATTAGAAAAAGTAAATAAAATTCAATAATACATTTTATAAAGCATCGTAATAGATACTATATACAGTATCTAAAATAACTACTTTTTAAACTACAAATTCAGAAAGGAGAATTAAAATGTCAGAAAACATAAATAAAAATACTCCTGCTTGTAAATTAACAGAAGGTGGAAATATTTATACAGCAGGAAATGCCCGTGAATTTAAAACTGGTGATTGGCGTTCAATGAAACCAATATTTTTATCTGAAAAATGCAAACAATGTGGATTATGCTTCCCTGTTTGCCCAGATGATGCTATACCAGTTAATTCAGACGGAAAAAGAGCAGAATTTGATTATGACTATTGCAAAGGATGCGGAGTATGTGCAAAAGTATGTCCATTTGGAGCAATAGAAATGAAAGAGGAGGGTGAAGAATAATGGGTATTAGAGAGCGTTTAAGTGGTAATGAAGCTGTTGCCATTGCAATGAAACAAATAAATCCTGATGTTGTTGCAGCATTCCCTATAACACCATCAACAGAAATTCCTCAATACTTTTCAACATTCGTAAGTAATGGTGTTGTAGATACAGAATTTGTTGCTGTTGAAAGTGAACATAGTGCTATGACTGCATGTATAGGTGCAGAAGCAGCAGGTGCAAGAGCTATGACTGCAACATCTGCTAATGGTTTATCATTAATGTGGGAAATGATTTATATAGCATCAAGCTTACGTTTACCAATTGTTATGTCACTTGTAAACCGTGCTGTATCTGGACCTCTTAATATTCATAATGATCATTCAGATGCAATGGGTGTTAGAGATGCAGGTTGGATTATGTTGTTTAGTGAAAATAATCAAGAAGCATATGACAATATGGTAATGGCTCACAGAATCGCAGAGCATAAAGATGTTAGATTACCAATAATGATTTGCCAAGATGGATTTATAACATCACACTCAATTGAAAATATAGAATTAATAGAAGATGAAAAAGTAAAAGAATTTGTTGGAACATACAAACCAGAGCATTATTTATTAAATAAAAAAGAGCCAATGGCTATTGGACCTCTTGATTTACAAGCATATTTATTTGAACATAAATATCAACAAGCAGAAGGAATGAGAAATGCAAAAAAAGTTATTGCAGAAGTTTCTGCTGAATTTGAAAAAATGACTGGTAGAAAATACTCATTTTTCGAAGAATATAAAATGAAAGATGCTGAATATGTTGTTGTATGTATGAACTCAACAGCAGGAACAGCAAAGTTTACAGTTGATAATTTACGTTCAAAAGGTATTAAAGCAGGATTACTAAAAATTCGTATGTTTAGACCATTCCCTGCTAGTGAAATTGCAGAAGCTCTTTCAAAAGAATCAATAAAATCAATTGCAGTTCTTGATAAATCAGACTCTGTAAACGGTGCTGGTGGTGCATTATTTGAAGATGTAACATCTGCAATGTATGTAAATAATAAACATGTATCAACAGTTAACTACATTTATGGAATTGGTGGTAGAGATACTACTGCTGATGATATAGAATCTGTATTTGAAGACTTGCAAAAGATTCAAAAAGATGAAAAAGTTGAAAATCCTTATAGATATTTAGGATTAAGAAAGGAGTAATTAAAAATGGCATATAACTTAAAAGAAGTAATTACTACAAAACCATCAAGATTCACAGCTGGACACAGAATGTGTGCTGGATGTGGAGCACCAGCAAGTGCTAGAATGGTTCTTCGTGCTTTAAAACCTGAAGATCATGCTGTAATATCATGTGCAACTGGTTGTATGGAAGTTTCAACTTTTATATATCCATACACAGCATGGACAGATTCATTTATTCACACAGCATTTGAATGTGCTGCTGCAAATGCAGCAGGAGCCGAAGCTGCTTATAAATCATTAAAAAGACAAGGAAAATTACCAGAAGATTTTACTACTAAATTTATTACATTTGGTGGAGATGGTGGAACATATGATATAGGTCTTCAAAGCTTATCAGGAGCAATGGAAAGAGGACATGATATGACATATGTTTGCTATGACAATGGAGCATATATGAACACAGGTATTCAACGTTCATCTGCAACACCAAAATTTGCAGATACAACAACAACACCTGCTGGAAAAGTAATTCCTGGAAAAATGCAATCAAGAAAAGATTTAACAAAAATAATGGTTGGTCATCACCTACCATATGTTGCTCAAACAGTTGCATTAAATAATTTTAAAGATTTATATGAAAAATCTGAAAAAGCAATTTACACAGAAGGACCAACATTTTTAAATATAATGGCACCTTGCCCACGTGGTTGGGGCTATGCAACAGAAGATTTAATGACAATAAATAAATTAGCTGTTGAAACATGTTATTGGCCTTTATATGAAGTAATTGATGGTAAATATGTAATAAACTATAAACCGAAAAATAAACTTCCAATAGAAGAATTTTTAAAACCTCAAAGAAGATTTAAGCATATGTTTAAACCTGGAAATGAATGGATGATAAAAGAATTCCAAGCAGAAGTTGATAAAAGATGGCAAGAGCTTCTTGATTTAGAAGAATTAACAAACAGATAACAACAAAAAAAACTAGAGTATTTTATAATACTCTAGTTTTTTTACCTATTAAACATTTTAATAAAATTTATATAAGCATATGTTAATTTTATTCTTCCTCAGGTGCTCCAACAGGACATACTCCTGCGCAAGTTCCACAAGATATACATTGTTCAGGATCTATAACATATTTATCATCACCTTGTGCTATACATTCCATAGGACATTGTGCTGCACACGCTCCGCACGATATACATTTGTCTGTAATTTTATAAGCCATTGAGCTCACCACCTTTCAATTTAATTTTCGAACTACTACTATATTTCATCATCATTACTTTTATTCTTTTGATCCATTTTTTCCAATTTTTCTAATTCCTGTAGCTCTTTTAAATTCTGCTTTTCTTCTTCATCAATTACATTATTATTTTTTGAATCTTTTATTACTTTAACATCTTTTGCATCAAATTTTCTATATGTAAAATCGTCACCATCTTTTATTTTAACTTTTAGCACTTCTTTTAAAACTTCTACACCTTCTACAGTACCTTCTCCTGCTTCAGTTTTTACTAAAGCTCCCACTTTTGGTAATCTTGATAATTTTTCTGAATAAACATCTTGCTCATATTTTAAACAACACATTAATCTTCCACAATTTCCTGAAATTTTAGATGGATTTAATGCTATATTTTGTTCTTTTGCCATTTTTATTGAGACTGTTTCGAAATTGTTTAAAAAAGTACAACAACATAGCTCTCTACCACATACCCCGTTGCCACCTATTCTTTTTACTTCATCTCTTACACCTATTTGTCTAAGTTCAATTCTTGTTCTAAATACACTTGCTAAATCTTTTACTAATTCTCTAAAGTCTATTCTTCCATCAGCTGTAAAATAGAATAAAATTTTACTTCCGTCAAATTTATATTCAACATCAATTAAATTCATATCTAATTTATATTTTTTTATTTTTTCTTTACATATTTTAAATGCCTCTGGCTCTTTTTTCTTATATCTTTCTAAGGAATCTAGGTCATTTTTATTTGCTACTCTTATTACTTTTTTTAAAGGTGTTGCCAATTTTTCCTCCTGTATTTCTCTTTTTGGAACAACAACAGTTCCAATTTCTTCTCCCATTGTTGTTTCAACTATTACGTTGTCATTTTTATTTATTTCAAGATCTCCTGGATCAAAAAAATAAATTTTTCCAGGCTTTTTAAATCTAACCCCTATGATTTTTTTCATTTATCTCCCTCCATATTTCGATTAACATATCATCAATTGTCATATCAAAATTGTTACTTTTTAGTAGTTTCTTCTTAGCTCTTTGAACTTTTTCCATTGCATTTATATAACTTATATTCTTTTTAATATTATTAAATAGTAAAATATACATATAATCTAATATTAAATTTATATCTTCTTTATTTTCATAAAAATATGTACTGTAACTTAGTAGTTGGAGTTGATTAGTATTTTCTATATTATTTATAATATTTTCTAATTCTCTTAATAAAGCTTGTTTTTTTATAATTTCAATACATCTTCCAATACTCCCCTCAGCCAATTGTAACATATTTTTTTCAAAATGTACATCTCCATTTTTTTCCTTAATATATCTAGCTAAATCCTCATCACATATTTTTTCAAAAAATATTTTTGTACATCTCGATTTAATAGTTGCCAACATATTGTTTTCATTTGCTACTATCAATATTATTACTGCATATTTTTGTGGTTCCTCAAGTGTTTTTAATAAACAATTTTGTGCCTCTTTTGTCATACAATCTGCATTATTTATAATATAAACCTTTTTTATTCCATTTATTGGTTTCTCTAATATTGTTTTTTGTAAACTTCTTATTTGATCAATTTTAATCGAATTTTCATCTGGCTCTATAAAGAAAAAATCAGGGTTATTTTTTGAATCAAACTCAATACAAGATTTACATTTTCCGCACGGAGAATTTTCTTGATTCTTACATAAAATCATTTTTGCAAACTCAAGTGCAAATAATTTTTTCCCAATTCCTTCATTACCAAAAAACATATAACTATGTAATATGCTTTTATTGCTTATTGATTCAGTTAATAATTTTTTATTTTTATCATTTCCAATTATTTTTTCAAAATCCAATTTAAAATCTCCTTAACTGTATTTCTTAAACTTACCTATTGGCCACCATCTACATACAACCTTTCCTTGTATCTTATCTACTGGAATACAACCAAACCTTCTTGAATCTGCTGACGAAGTTCTATTATCTCCTAAAACAAATATATATCCATCAGGTACAGTTATATCATCAAACTCCCCACCTAAAGACATATCAGTTTTCAAATTTTTTCTAATATAATCTTCATTTATTGGTTCACCATTTAAATATACTTTTTCATTTTTTATTTCTATATGATCTCCGGCAACTCCTATTACACGTTTTATATAGCTATTTTTTGAAATTCCTAATCCATAATACAATATATTTTCATAAAAATTTCTATTACTTTTTCCATATATCGCTACAGGATTTGATTTATTTGCATTTCTGATTAATGAAACACTTGGTGCCTCAAATGTTATTATATCGCCTCTATTTGGTGTTTTATTTAAGTTTGCTGACCACGTACTTAATATTAATTTTTCATCAGAAAAAAACGTTGGAACCATTGACGCCCCATTTACTGTTGTTGGCATACCTATAAAAGTTTTTAATAAAAAAACAAAAATAAATGCAATTAATATACTCAACAACCAATTTCCTATATTTTTTAAAACTTTATTCATTTGTAATATCTCCAATTATTTTTATTATAGCAGAGCTATTATAGTATAAAACTTAACTATTTTCAACTTTTTCATCATTTTTTTGCTGGAATTCTTAATACAACTTCTGTTCCTTTCCCTTGTATACTTTTAATATTAATACTTCCATTATTTTGCTCTATTATTTCTTTTGCAATTGACAAACCTAAACCTGTTCCTCCCATTTCTCTTGCTCTTGCTTTTTCTACTCTGTAAAATCTTTCAAAAACACGTGGTAAGTCTTTTTCAGGAATGCCTATACCATTATCTATTACTTTTATATATGCATCATTATATACAAAACCTACGTATATTTTTATATTTCCATTTTGTGGTGTATATTTTATAGCATTTGTTAATATATTTAATATTACTCTTTCTAACCCAAATTTATCTGCTTGTACAAGCGGAACCTCTGCAGTTACAAAACATTCTATTTTATGATTTTTCTTTTCGATTTCAACATTTAATTTTTCTAAACATTTTTTTGTTAAATCTCCTAAATTTATATCCGCTTTTTCCAAATTATTTTTATTGTTATCATATCTTGATAGTGTCAACAAATCTGATACTAATTTTGCCATACGATTTGATTCTGACTCTATTACGTTTAAAAATTTAATTTGTGTTTCTTTGTCATAATCGCCTTCAAGCAAGGTCTCTGTATACCCAATTATTGAAGTTATTGGAGTTTTTAATTCGTGAGATACATCTGCAACAAATTCTTTTCGCATATTATCTAATTTTACGTGCTCTGTTATATCTTGCAATAATATTATTATTCCATTAGATATATTTTTTGAGTTTTTAACTGGGGCAAAAAAAACATTTATATATTTTTCATTTATAAAAACTTTTTGCTCATATGATGTCAAATCATCTAAATATACTATTTTTTCTAAATTTACATCTAATCCTATTTTGTTAAATATTTTTTCAAACGTATTATCTTCTGCTGTTAAATCAAAAAAGTTAATTGCCGCAGGATTTATATATGTTACATTTCCAGATAAATCCACCGAAATAATTCCATCCTTAATATGTAACAAAATAGCTTCAGTTTGGCTTTTCTGTTTATTTACATCATCCAAATTTTGTTTTAACTCCTCTGTCATTGTACTTATTGTTTTTGTAAATTTATCTTCACTGCTTTTTTTTCCTTCATCTAAATACTTTATTTCATTTTCACTTCCAAATTTTCCAGTGCTATCTACAATATCAGATAATGAGTCTGTCATTTTTTTTAATATTTTATTAATAAAAACAAATGTGAAAATTGCAAAAAATATAATTGCCAAAATCCATACAATTTCAACTACTGATTTACTTTTTGTAACTGTTTGTGCAACTTCATTTAGATCTTTTTGATTAACTATATTATTAAAATTATATAAATTTACTACACATATAACCGATAATAGTAATGAAACTACTGTTGTTAATATTATAGTTATTTTTAATTTAATATTTTTCATATTTTATTCATTCCTTCCTTGCCCTTTGTAATACTAAATAAAATGCTATATTAATACAATGTTCTGTTTTTCATCTTTATTTTCACTATATTAATCACCAAAATATAAAAGGTGGAAAACAAATTTTGTAAAAATCATTTTTCCACCTTCTTTCTACTTAATTCTATAATTATTTTGATGCAATATAATATCCAACACTTCTTTTTGTTATTAAAATTTTTGGACTAGATGTATCTAGCTCTATTTTTTCTCTTATTCTTCTTACTGTTACATCTACAGTTCTTATATCTCCATAATATTCATATCCCCAAACTTTTTCTAATAATGTTTCTCTTGTTACCACTTGGCCTGGTTGTTGTGCTAAATACTTTAATACTTCAAATTCTCTTAATGTTAAATCTATTACTTTTCCTCTAACTTTTACTTCAAACTTGTCTAAATCTAAATATAAATCACCAACTGTAATTTCATTTGAAACCTGATTTTTTTCCTTTGCGTCATCTACCAAAGATTTACCATATTCATTATCGCCTTTTCTTAAATTTGCCTTTACTCTGGCAATTAGCTCTCTTACACTAAATGGTTTTGTAATATAATCATCTGCTCCAAGCTCTAATCCTAAAATTTTATCTATTTCTTCATCTTTGGCAGATAACATTATTATTGGAATATTGTAGTTATGTCTTATTCTTTTACATACTGTTAATCCATCCATTTTTGGAAGCATTATATCTAGTAATACTAAATCTGGTTTCTTTTCAATAACTAATCTTACTGCTTCTTCGCCATCATTTGCTTCTAATGTGTTGTATCCTTCTTTTTTTAAATTATACACTAATATATCTACAATTGGCTTTTCATCATCAACTACTAGAACTGTTTTTTGGCTCTTCTCTTTAATTATTCTTTCTTTTATTTCATCATTGCTGTTTTCAATGTTATTTTCCAATGAAAGCCCCCCTTACTATAGAACTTAACTACTAATATTTATATCATAAGAAAAAAGTTAATACAAGTTTTTTAAGGACTTTTTTATTAATTTTACATTATTATTTGAATTTCATTTACTTTCCCATTATCTAAAATTCGTATTTTCTTTTCTGGAATTTCAACTCCATTTAATAAAAATTTTTCCACCCCTGTGCATTTCCTATTTGGATTTTGAACTTTTATATTATAAATACTTTCACCAAATTTATATCTTATTTCATATTCCTGCCATTCACTTGATATACACGGATTTATTGATAAAGTTTCATTTTCAATTTTTAATCCTAATATATTTTGTACTGCACAAATATAATACCAACTACTTGAACCTGTATACCAAGTCCATCCTCCTGAACCTGCTAAATTATTTGCTCCATATATATCTGCTGATATTACATATGGTTCTACTTTATACTTATTTGCTAGCTCTTTTGTTTTTGTATGCTCAATTGGATTTATCATTTTATATAATTCAACAGATTTATCTCCAAAGCCAAGTATTGTTTCAGCAATAATTGCCCAGATTGCACCATGTGTGTATTGTCCACCATTTTCTCTTGTCCCTGGTAAATATGATTTTATATATCCTGGATTCAAATTTCCATTTTCAAAAGGTGGGTCTAATAATTTAATAATTCCATTATTTTTATCAACTAAATGATTTTCTAAACTTTCAATTGCAGTATATTTTTTATCTTCATCTCCTGCATTTGAAATTATAGACCAACTTTGAGCAATACTATCAATTTTACATTCTTGGTTATGAATTGTTCCTAAAACTGTTCCATCATCACAAAAAGCTCTTTTGTACCATCTACCATCCCAAGCATTAGCATTTAAATTTTTCTTTAATTCATTTGCTGTTTCTATAAAATATTTTTTTGTTTCTTCATCATTTTTATATTCGCATATTTGAGAAAATTTTATTAGAACATCATATAAGAAAAATCCAAGCCATACGCTTTCACCTTTTCCTTTTGTACCAACATTACTAAATCCATCGTTCCAATCACCAGAGCCAATTTTAGGCAATCCATTTTCACCAAAGTTGCACGCCTTTTTTATTGCTTTAATACAATGATTATATATTGGCTCTTTTATATCAGACTTTTGAAATAAATCATATCTTTCATTTTCACCATCTTTAAGCTCTTCACCAATTAAATAATTCGTTTCTATATCTAAAATTCCATAATCATTAGTAAATTTTATATAATCATAAGTCACATAAGCAAGCCATACTAAATCATCAGAAAATTTTGTTCTTATTCCTCTTCCTGTTTCTTCGTGCCACCAATGTAATACATCACCTTCAATAAATTGATGACAGCTATTTCTTATTATTTGATTTTTTGTTATATCTGAATCCACATATTTTAAACACATTGTGTCTTGTAATTGGTCTCTAAAACCATATGCTCCACCAGATTGATAAAATCCTGTTCTTCCATATAATCTACTAGATAAAGTTTGATATATAAGCCATCCATTAAGCATTATATTTATTGAATCACTTGGAGTTTTTACTACCAACTTATTTGTTAAATCTTCCCAGTATTTTATTACTGCATTATATTCGTGACTACAATTATCTATTTTACTATACTTATAAGCTATATCTTTACAATTAATATCGTTTTCCTCTGCTCCTATAACTAATGAAATATCCTTATATCCCAAAGCATCAATTTCAAGTTCAATATTTAACGCAATTATTCCATTACAATTTATTGAATTCACACCAGAAAACTTTTCAATTTTTATTCCATCCGGATTTGACAAATTGCCATCTCCAAAAAACTCTTTTTTACTTCCTGTATATGATTTAATTTTTTCACTAGATGAAATATACATATAGTATTGGAAGTCTTGATTTATAACATTTTTAGCAGTTATTGTATTGCTATTTGTATCAAATTTTAAATTTATAAATCCATTACTTTTTATTTCATCTTCATCTAAAACAGATTTTATATAATAAGTTAATTTTAATTTTCTTTTTTGTGGTAATAAATTTTTTAAATGAATTATATTTACTTTTGCATTATCGTCTTTTGGAACAAAAGTATCTATTTCTTGATAAATATCATCACTTGAATGAATATATTTTGCATATCCTAATCCATATTTTATATAATACTCATTTTCATCTGGCATAGGACTTGATGTAACAGACCAGTTAATATTTTTTTCCTTATCTTGTAAATATATAACTTCAGATGGAGTATCTAAAACTGGGTCATTGCTCCAAGCAGTTAATCTATTTAATCTAGAATTTTTATACCAAGTATAACCCCCCATTGCCTCTGTTACAACTGTACCAAAAGTTTTATTGGCCATAATATGACTCCACACTAATGGCGTTTTCTTGCTTTTGTTAACATTTATTATATACTCTTTTCCATCACTACTAAATCCACCATATTCGTTAAAAAATTTCAATTCTTCTAAATTCATTTTATAATTTGATATATTCGCTTTTTCGTTTTTACTTTTATTATCTCTACTTTGATATTTAATATTTTTTAGTGCTTTACTATATTCATAATTATACTCATCAAGTTGATTAGATATATTCCCATAATTTCCAGATAAAATTAAGTCTGCTCTAAAACTTAAAAATTCTTTATCATCATTACTTAAATTATTTAATACAAACACCTTGCCATTATTAGAATTTGATAAATTATGATTCCATATTACTTCATTTATTGCCTCTTGAATATAATTTTCGTATGATTCTTTTTCTTCATTTAAAATTATCAAATCTATATTTATATTTTGAATTTTATAAAATTCATATGCTTTTACTACTGTTTCAACAATATCTATTTCTGATATTTCCTTTATTTTTACAAGTATTATTGGATTATCCCCTGATATTCCAAACTTCCATAATTCATTTGTTGGATATAACTTATTTTCATTAAATTTTACTAATTTATTTTCACATTTTAATAAAACCTGTGATAAAATTCGTTGATATAAATTTACATCTTTTCCGTGTATTCCTAAATATTGAATTTTCGCTTCTATTTGTGCTTTAGATAAATTAAATGCTCTTTCAATATTTTCATTATTCATATATTTTTTTACATTTTTTACAGCATCTTCTTTATTTTCAGAAACTCCTATAATTAAACTCATTATGCACTCTTCATTACTTTTTAATTCAATCGAATTTCTAAAAGCAATAATTGGATTAGTTGTATTTTCAATAGTTTTAGAAAATGGTTTTGATTCTTTTATAAGCTCTGGTATATCAAAATTTTGTCTTCCACATAAATTCTTTCTATCTAATTCAAATTCCATTTCTCCTGTAATTGATTTATCTGAAAATAAACTAATTGCCAAATATAAATCTTCGTCGTGTTCATCTCTAGCTTTTCTTTTAGCAATTATTATTCCATCTTCTAGTTCAAATGATAAAAATAAGTTATTAAATGCTTTATGTGCATATTCTTGGCTTTTTCCTGATATCACAGGTTCAATTACACTTGATATTTCTAATATTTCATCAACATTGCCAATATTTTTAAGCTCTAATCTTCGTATTTCTACAGGTTCTTCTGGTGCGATAATTACTGACATTGTTGTTTTAATATTATCATCATTTCTAGAAAATTTTGCCTTATCTGGATAAAAACAAACATTATACTTTTCTGACTTATTTATATAACTTAAATTAGCTGGTGACCAAATATTTTTATTCTTTATATTTTTAATAAAGAAATAAATTCCTTGGTTATTATCACTTGTTCTTTTATATCTGTTAACAATTTTATTTTTATAACTACTAACACCATTTCCGTTTTTATCTATTAAAATAGAATAATCATTATTTGATATTAAATTAAATTCATTTATATCCTCATTCTTTTTATCAAAACATCTTTCAGAATAATAATCATAATCAATATATTTTATTTTTTCAACTTTTTCCTTCTTCTCTTTTGTTATAATTACATTATCTGGCATTCTTTCTTGAAGTAAAATATCTACTGCTTCAATTTCAGGATTTTCAAAAAAACGATTTTGAAAAATATTATTCTTTACCAAATTATCTATTGATAATAATATTAAACCTTGGTGATGCGCCATATATGTTTTTACAACAGAATATTTTTTGCCTTTTTCAACTCTACTTGGAGTATAATCAATAGATTCATAAAAACCATATTTATTGTACATTCCACTTTGCTCTAAAATTTTTATATTATTTAAAACTTGTTTTGGCACATCATTAATTGCCAAAATTGTTCCATATGATGACACAACCATTTCATCTGCCAAGCCTCTTTTTAAGCCAAGCCACGGTATTCCAAATGCTTTATATTGATAATTTCCATTTAAATCCTTTAAATTAAATGCAGCTTCTGAAATTCCCCAAGTTATTCCTAATTTTTTTGCATATTCCATTTGACTCATTATCATAAATTTACACGATTCATCTAATAAACTATTTGGATATCTTTTAATATTTACTGTTGGCATTAAATACTCAAATGCAGTTCCAGACCACGATATAAGTCCCTTATATTTATTTAATATTGTTAATGTCCTACTTAAATTTTTCCAATGTTTTGCAGATATATCTTTTTTTGCAATTGCAACTAAACTTGCTTGTCTTGCTTCAGATGCAAGTAAATCATAATATGAATCAGTAAGCTTGTTTTCTTCTACATTATATCCAATTGAAAATAGCCCATTTTTTTCATCAAACAACACTTTAAAATTTGTTTCATTAATTAAATTATCAATAGTATTTATTAAATTATTTATTCCTTCATCTTTATCTGTTTCATTTTCAAAAAACTGTTTTAATACATACAAATATCCAACAAAATTTCCACTATCCACAGAAGAAACATATCTTGGAATCAATGGTGACAAATTTTTTATATTGTACCAGTTATATAAATGTCCATTCCATTTTGGTAATTTTACAATTGAATTTATCATTTTTTCTAGCAAATTAATTGTATTTTCTTTTGTTTCATATTTTAAATCATAGCTTGCAACAACACTCAATAATGCTAATCCAATATTAGTTGGTGATGTTCTATAAACAACTTTTTCTTTTCTGTTTTCTTGATAATTATCTGGTGGTAAAAAATTGCTTTTTTCATTTAAATTATCTTTAAAATATTGCCACGTTTTTTTACCAACTTCAATAATATATTCCTGCTCTTGTTTATCTAATTCATCAAATTTTTTCTTTTGTTTAATTGGTTTACTAATATAATTCATAATAATTGGAGATATAAGCCATAATGTACTTATCACAATGTATACTAGATTACTATTTATTATTGCTCCTATCATTAAGCCAGCTCCCAATATTACATTTGGTAACATATTTGTATAATAAGCAATTAATCCCGACTTAGATAATTTTTCTGCTTCCTCTGCTGTAGTCCATTCTAGTAAATGTTTTTTAGATTTAATCATTCTGTATAAAGACTTAATTCCTGCACTAAGTGATAAATATGCTTTATCTGGAATTAAAGAAATATCTATAAAAGTTTTTATTATAATTGACCAAATTTCGCTTATTTCTTTCGAGTATTTTTTTTGATTAAATTGTCCATTTTTCTTATATAAAACTTTATTTATCGCATCTAAAATATATGGTATTATCACAGAAATAATTGCAATTGTTGTTATCCATTTGCTTTTTATAATTAAATTTAAAAATAATAAAATAACAACACAAACTTCAGAAAGGCTTCGGTTAATATTATCTAATATTTTGTATTTAGATAATATATTTAATCTTTTTTTCATAAGCCATAAAATTATTTGATAATCCCCTCTTATCCATCTGTGTAAACGCGTTTTATATGCATTATATGTTGTAGGATAACCATCCATTAAAACTACATCAGATGCTAAACCACATCTAGCATAACATCCTTCTAATAAATCGTGACTTAACACTGTATTTTCTGGTATTTCTCCATCCAAAACTTCTGAAAAAACTTTTAAATCATAAATACCCTTACCAGTAAAAATTCCTTCACCAAAATTATCATAATAAAAGTCAGAAATTGCATTTGTATATGAATCTGTACCTCCAAGCCCAGAAAATATTTTTGTAAAAATGCTCTTTCTTGTTTCTAATAAACCAATACCAATTCGTGGTTGCATAATTCCAAAACCATCAATAACCAATGTTTTTTCCTCATTTAGAATAGGTTTATTTAAAATGTGCGCCATTGCACCAACAAGCTCTAAACCTGTATTTAAAACTAAATTTGTATCTGAATCTAATGTTATTATATATTTAATTTTTGGTAACTGTTTTCCACTATTTTTCACCATTTCTAATGTATTTTCTGCAAAACAATTTGGTCTTTTTCCAAGCATATATTCATTAAACTGAGTAAGTAAACCTCTTTTTCTTTCCCAGCCTAAATAGCAATTTTCAGATTTATTCCATAATCTTTTTCTATATACAAAATTAAATTTAGGAAAATTTACATCTGGATATTTTGCATTTAATTTATGGCATTCTTCAATTCCGCTCTTAATTATTTCATCATCAAAATCCTCTTTTTCTTTTTTTGAACTACTACAATCTCCTAATAAAGTAAAATAAATATTTTCGCTTTTGTTTGCAATAAAAAATACCTCTAATTTTTTCATAATTTCTTTTACTTTTTCTTTGCTTTTAACAATTGTAGGAATAACAACCATTGTCGCATACTCATTAGGAATTCCTGATGAAAAATCTAACTTAGGAATTAGTTTTGGTGTTACAACTTTTCCAGAAATATATTGAATTATTTTTACAAATATACTTTTTATAGGAATAATTAACAATAAAAAAGCAATTATTGCTACTGCAAAATTATTTAATTTTACATTAATATACCAACCAATAATGCACGAAATTATTGCACTAAGTATCGAAACACCTTCAATATATAATTTTGCCTTTGATTTTCTATTTTTAATTTTTACTTTTTTATTTAATAAACACGAATATAGCTCTGATTTTCCATCTGAAATTAAAAAATATCCAACGTGTGATTTTTTAGTATTACTTCCATCTTCCTCAAAATACTTATTTGCTAGCTCAACACATTTTTGTGCAATATATAGCTCTGAAATTTTTGTTTTTTTAGATATTTTTTCAATGCTATTTCTATAATATTCCTTTGTTTTATAATCCATATTATCATATATTCCAGCTGGATCTAATTTTAATACCTCTTCAACTCCATTTATATTATCAAAAATTTCTATAAAGCTTAGTCTATTTAATACATTTATACTTGTTATTGCATTACCAATAGATATTTTTTTAGTTGCAATATCAAAATGCTCTCTATTAATACAATCCAAAATAGTACTTCCCATTTTATTAACTTGCTCTTCTAAAATTTCAACATAACTATATGCTTTTTTGCCGTATTTTTTTAATCTATATGACATATATTCAATAAATGGATATTTTGATTCAACACTTTGCTCTATTTTTAAATTGTAATTATATGGCAATTTAAATTCCTGACTAGTTTTAAACTCAACTAATCTAGTAACAATATTTTCAACTTTACGCTTTTGCATTTGCGATAAATATATTTTTTCACAAATTAATCTAATTTTTTCAATTAAAGCTATTTGCAAAAAAGTGCTAACACTCCATAGCTCTTCCATACTCAAATTTTTTTTATTTTGATAGCTTAATAAAAATCTTTCTAAATTATCACCATTAATTTTTCCATCTGTATATGAAACAATTTCTTTAGCAAGTACATACACTCTTGCAAACCCCTTATATTGGCCATTAGCAATTCCAACAAAATTAACATATTTTTTTACAGATAAATCTCTAATTATAATTTTTGCATTTTTTTCAATTATATAAAAATTGTCTAAAATCCATTCACCTGCTGGATGGATTGGTATTTTGTTTTTTAAATCTTCTGTCAAAAAATTATATATATCTAATATAAATTTTAAATTCTCTTTTAATCTAGGTATTGGGTATGTTCTTTTATCAGATTTTGATTTTAAAATTTGATCTGCAGCAAGTTTTTGTAAATAAATTTCTAATTGTTCACTATCTAAAAGAGCTCCGCCTACATCTAAAATTTTACATTTCTTCATCAAAAAATTTCCACTCCTTGTAAATATGTTTTCACATATTTTCTCCAGAAGTAGAAATTTTTATACTTTTTTTATTATTTTTACTAAAATGAAGACAATAAAAAAACTTGAAGTTACTCCTACCAAGACTAACTCCAAGTTAAACAAGTCATAGATAAGTATATGTACTTATCGTAGCAAGAACCACTACTTTTTACCTTAAACGACCACTTCGCTATACTTGCTGTTCCACTTCCATTTAGTGATGTTTTATATCTTGCTATTCCATATGTTGATATTAGTGCTATTGCTGTTATTATAAATATTATTATTATTATATATTTATTTTTTGTTTTTTTATTTTCATTATTTGAATTGTTGGATTGATTTTTATCTTATTTTAACTAAAGTGTGACTCTCTCTAGAAATCAACGTTTCCTGGTCTTTCTGCTTTTTTCATATTTTTACCTCTTTCGTTTTTTTTTATTAATTTAAATTATATCCCAAGAGCATTTATTTATTAACATTTAAATTTCAATTGCTAAATTCATATAAAATAATGTTGTCAAAAAGAACCGTCCCTATTGACACAAATAAAAATGTATCTTTTTGGTGAATTCTGTTGATAATAAATTTTAGCTATGATATATTATCTACGAAAATTTTCAAAATAAAGAAATTGTAATTTTTATAGGAGGGTAATTATGGATTTCGAACAATGGAAAAATTTTAATAAAAACGGCGAATGGACAAAAGAAATTGACGTTCGTAGCTTTATTCAAGCAAACTACAAACCTTACACAGGAGATGCAACTTTTTTAGCTGATGCTACAGAAAAGACAAAAACTCTTTGGAATGAAGTTCTTGAATTATACAAAAAAGAAAGAGAAAATGGTGGTGTTTTAGATGCTGATGTAAAAACTCCATCTACAATAAATGGATATGATGCAGGTTACATTGACAAAGACTTAGAAGATATAGTTGGTCTTCAAACAGACAAGCCTTTAAAAAGAGCTATTATGCCAAATGGAGGTATTCGTATAGTTGAAAAATCTTGCGAAGCTTATGGTTTAAAAGTTGATGAAGAAACATCTAGAATTTACCATGCTTTAAGAAGAACACATAATGATGGTGTTTTCGCAGTATACACACCAGACATTAGAGCTGCAAGAAGCTCACACTTAATAACAGGTCTTCCTGATGGATATGGTCGTGGAAGAATTATAGGTGACTACAGAAGAGTTGCATTATACGGTGTTGATGCATTAATAGAAGCCAAAAAGAAAGATATGGAAACATATGACAGAGACGAATTCACATATGATGTAATTAGAGCTCGTGAAGAAATGCATGACCAAATTGCTGCATTAGAAGATTTAAAGAAAATGGCAGAAAAATATGGATTTGATATTTCAAAACCAGCATCAAATGCTAAAGAAGCTATTCAATGGTTATATTTTGGGTACTTAGGAGCTGTTAAAGACCAAAACGGTGCTGCAATGAGCTTAGGAAGAACATCTACTTTCTTAGATATATATATTGAAAAAGATTTAGAAAATGGAGTTATAACAGAAGAAGAAGCTCAAGAATTAATGGATCATTTTGTTATGAAATTAAGACTGGTTAGATTCTTACGTGCTCCTGAATATAACGAATTATTTAGTGGAGACCCAGTTTGGGTTACAGAAAGTATTGGTGGTATGGGTGTTGATGGAAGAACATTAGTTACAAAAAATTCTTTCAGAGTTTTACACACATTAAGAACATTAGGACCTGCTCCAGAGCCAAACTTAACAGTTCTTTGGTCTAAGAACCTACCACAAGGATTTAAAGATTTTTGTGCAAAAATTTCAATTGATACATCAGCTATCCAATATGAAAATGATGATTTAATGAGAGTTACTCTTGGCGATGATTATGGTATTGCTTGTTGCGTATCTGCAATGAAAATTGGTAAACAAATGCAATTCTTTGGTGCAAGAGCTAACTTAGCCAAAACTTTATTATATGCAATAAATGGTGGTAGAGATGAAATATCTGGAAAACAAATAGGTCCAAAATTTAGACCAATAACATCAGAATACTTAGACTATGATGAAGTTATGGAAAAATTTGATGATATGATGGAATATGTTGCTAAAATTTATATTAAAGCATTAAATGCAATCCACTACATGCATGATAAATACTCATATGAAGCATTAGAAATGGCTTTACACGATAAAGAAATTTTAAGAACAATGGCATGTGGTATCGCCGGACTTTCAGTTGTTGCAGATTCACTATCTGCTATAAAATATGCAAAAGTAAAAGTTATAAGAAACGAAGATGGTTTAGCTGTAGATTATGTAGTTGAAGGTGATTATCCAAAATATGGAAATGATGATGACAGAGTTGATTCAATTGCTGTAAATATTGTTAAAGAATTTGAAAGAAAATTAGAAAAACACATTATATACAGAGGTGCAAAACCAACACTTTCTGTTTTAACAATAACATCAAATGTAGTTTATGGTAAAGCAACTGGAAATACACCAGACGGACGTCGTGCAGGAGTTCCTTTTGGACCTGGTGCTAACCCACTTTATGGAAGAGATTCAAATGGTGCATTAGCTGTTATGAATACAATAGCTAAACTTCCTTACGAATATTCAGAAGATGGTATTTCATTTACATTTGCAATAACACCAAATACTTTGGGAAATGATTCACAAACACAAGTAAATAACTTAGTAAGTATGTTAGATGGTTACTTTATGCAAACAGGACATCACATTAATGTAAATGTATTCAACCGTGCATTATTAGAAGATGCTATGGAACATCCAGAAAATTATCCTCAACTTACAATTCGTGTTTCTGGATATGCTGTTAACTTTATAAAATTAACAAGAGAACAACAATTAGATGTAATTCGTAGAACAATTCATGAAAGAATTTAATTAAAAAAAAGCTATATGAACTGATAAAGTAAAATGAAAGCAGACACATAATGTCTGCTTTCATTTTACTTTTACCACTTCACAATGCTTAAATTTTTTCACCAATAATATTTATTCCTCCACAATTTTATATCCGCTAGCCTTCAAGTAATCAGAGGTAACAGATACTACTAGCTCTTGAGAATTTCCTTTTTCTAGCTCTGGTATAATTCCATTTACAGATACCAATTCTTCTCCATTTTCATTCAATAAAATAACTTTTACATTTTTTAGTTCAGTTTTTGAATCACCATTATTTGTTACATTAGCCCTAAATGTTGTTATTCCATTTTTTAAAGTTAATCTTACATTGTCAACTTGTAGATTTCCTAATGTCATTGGTTGGTTCATTTTTGCATTTGTATTTATTTTTGAACCATCACTTAATTTCCCTGTATAATCATCCACTTCTGTTATTTGTGCTTCATTCACAGAAATATTTTCTTGATTTTGTTGTGGAGCATTATTTTTTCTTTTAAACATCCACATTAAGCTTAACACTAAAATTACACATACAATAACACCTAAAATTATAAATACTCTCTTTTTCAAAATAAATTCCTCCTTTGTGTGTTTATATATTTTTTATTTGAATAATAAATTTCAAATAGCTTTTTTATACTTTTTAAATAATTTTTATTATATTAATTTTAACTTTTTACGCCATTTTCAGACTTTGAAATTATTTTTTTAATTTCCTCATATATTTTTTCTTCTACATTTTGTGTTGCTTGTTTACCTGCTAATTTTCCCATTTGACTTAACTGTGCTCTGTCTTTTATCATTTCATTTATATATGAATTTAATTTTTCTTTATTAATTTCTGAATTTAATATAACCTTAGCAGCACCTAATTTTTCCATTACTCGTGCATTATCTTCTTGTCTGTTTGCGCCTACACTTGGTAATGGAATAAATATTGCAGGTTTTTGCACTATAGCAATTTCAGTTATTGTCATTGCCCCACTTCTACATACAACTAAATCACATATATTTATTAGCTCTTCCATATTATAAATATATGGTAAAATTTTAGCATTTTCTATATTTTCAATATCTAAATTATTTTCTTTTAGTTTTGCTTTTACAATATCAAATTGTTTTGGTCCAGTTGCCCATATTAATTGATAATTTTTATTATACTTATTTATTATTAAATCTGTAATTGTTTCATTAATACGTTGTGCTCCTTGACTTCCACCAAAAATTAAAATTGTTGGTAAAATATCATTTAACCCTAAATCTACTAACATTTTTTTCTTATTTTCACTTGATATATCTAGTTTTTTTATTTTTGTTGGTGTCCCTGTAAAAATAACTTTACTTGAATCTGGTAATTTATTTTTTGCTTCTTCAAATCCAACAAAAATTCTATCTGCTTTTTTGGCAAACATTCTTACAGCTCTTCCAGGGTAAGCATTACTTTCGTGTAACACTGTTGGAATTTTTTTTGCATTTGCTGCTGCAAATACTGGCCCACAAATATATCCTCCAGTACCTATTACAATATCTGGTTTAAATTCATCAATAAATTTTTTTACTATTTTTGTGCTTTTCATAGTTGTAATAATTTGCTTAATATTTTTTAGTGTAATTTTAGGTTGAATTCCATATGCTTCAATTGTTTTTAATTTATATCCGGCTCTTGGTACTAAATCATTTTCTAATCCTCTAGTTGTTCCAAAAAAAACAATTTCTGAATTAGGCTCTTTTTCTTTTATTTTATTTGCAATTGCTATTCCTGGATTAATATGACCTCCTGTACCAGCTGCTGAAATAATAACTTTCATAAATTTAATCCCTCTTTTCTACTTCTTAAACTTTTGAATTTGACCTTGATATATTTAATAAAATTCCTACATTTGCAAGCAATAACAATAATGCAGTTCCACCATAACTGAAAAATGGAAGTGACATACCTGTTGTTGGCACTGTTGCTGTAACAACAGAAATATTAATTATTGCCTGAACTGCAATTTGCGTTGTTATTCCAACTGCAATTAGTGAACCAAACATATCGGTTGTTCTCATTGCAATTAAAATTCCTCTCCATATGAAAATCATAAACAGTGCAACAACAATTATACATCCAACAAATCCTAGCTCTTCAGCTAATATAGAAAATATGAAATCATTATGTGGCTCTGGTATATATAAGTACTTTTGTTTACTATTTCCTAGTCCTAATCCAAACATACCTCCAGACCCAATTGCATACAAGCTTTGTACGGTTTGATATCCTGTACCTTGAGCATCTGCCCAAGGGTCAAAATAAGTTGAAATTCTGTCTAATCTAAAGCTATTAGACCCAGAAACTTGTAATAGTCCAAATACTCCAATTAAAATCGATATTGCAACTACTCCAACAACAGCAAAATGTTTTAATCTGCATCCTGCCATAAACATTATTGTAATAACCACTATGCATATTACTAAAGAAACACTAAGATGGTTTTGCACAAAAAATAGAATTCCTATAGGTGGTACTAAAAATAATAATGGTTTTATAAATCCCTTTTTAAAATCGTATAACACATCTTTATGGTCAGTTAAATATCCTGCATAAAATATAATCATACCTATTTTGGTAAGCTCTGATGGTTGAAATTGCAATCCACCTATTTTTATCCATCTTGTTGCACCTTTTACAGAATATCCCAAACCTGGAATTACAACTAATAGTAGAACTAGCCAAGAGGCAAAATATATGTACCAATAATACTTTTTATAAAATCTATAATCAACCTTAGATAAAAAAAACATTACAAAAATTCCTGCAATAGCAAAAATTAATTGTTTTTTCACGTATGTATAACTATTTCCAGTTATAGAAAGTGCTGATGGAGCACTTGCTGAAAGCACCATTATAATACCTAAACATAATAATAAAATAACTGTAATACATAATATAAAATCAAATTGATTATTAGCAAATTTTGAAATTTTTTTCGTTTTCTTTTGCATTTGTAATCTCCTTATTAAAAAATTTTATATAACACTTATTCCAATAATACACAAAATTAATGTAATTATGCTAAATACTGAAACAACTTTTCCTTCTTTCCATCCACATAATTCGAAATGATGATGTATTGGAGCCATTTTAAATATTCTTTTTCCTGTTTTTTTATAATATGCTACTTGCATCATTACAGAAACAGTTTCAATTATTGGAACTAAAGCTATTATTATCAATAATAATGGCATTTTTAAGTATAAGGCTATACCTGCAATAGCTCCACCTAATGCTAAAGACCCTGTATCTCCCATAAATACTTTAGCAGGATGAAGATTAAATATTAAAAATCCTAAACAAGCACCAATTAAAATAGTACCTGCTAATGTAACCTCTTTTATTCCTAATATAATACTAATTGATACTAAGCAAGTTAAAATTATTGTTGTTACACTTGTTGATAATCCATCAATTCCGTCTGTTAAGTTAACTGCATTTGTTGTACCTAATAAAACAAATATTGCAAATGGAATGTATAACCAAATTGGTAATGTTATATATTCTTTTAAAATTGGTATATAAGTTTCTGTTCCTATATTTAAATATTTTACTAAATATAAAGTATAAGCTACTGCTATTATCAACAAACCAATCATTTTATATGCTGGTTTTAAACCTTCTGTATTTTTTAAAACTAATTTTTTAAAGTCATCAACAAAACCAACTAATCCAAATCCTAATGTTACAAACACTAGTGGTATCATTCTTGTTGCAACATCTGGTTCTGTTTTCATATATTCCCAATATAAAAATCCAAAAATTAATAGCATTGTTAATGCCATTATAATTCCTCCCATTGTTGGAGTTCCTTGTTTTTGTAAATGCGATTGTGGCCCATCTGTTCTTTCAATTTGACCTACTTTTAATTTTCTTAATATTGGTATAATAATTGCTCCTAATATTACACTAACAACAAATGATAGTAATAATACTTTCAGTTGAAAATTCATTTCATTCATTCCTTTCTTCTTATCTTCTTGCTTTAATTTTTTAGAAGTTTTTTCTTAAGTTGCAAGTTAAATTGGGGATATGATGCATATTTGCTATACACTATATCTCCAATTTTTATTAAAACCTTCTATTATTTTTTTGATTTCTTTTTATCACTTTGTTTTGAATCTAATTTTTCAATTATTTCATTTACAATAATTCTTTCATCAAAAGGATGTTTTACACCATTTATTTCTTGATATGGCTCGTGACCCTTTCCAGCTAAAACTATTATATCTTTTTTATTTGCCATTTTTATTGCTGCTTCTATAGCTTGTGTTCTATCAACAATTACTTCATAATTTGCTTTTGTTTTCTTAATTCCCTCTTCTATTTGATCAACAATTTTTTGAGGATCTTCTGTACGTGGATTATCTGATGTTATTATTGTATAATCAGCAATTCTTCCAGATATTTCACCCATAATAGGTCTTTTTCCAGAATCTCTATCTCCACCACAACCAAATACACTTATAACTCTTCCTCTTGTATAAGATTTTACAGCACTTAATATATTTTCTAAGCTTTCTGGAGAATGAGCATAATCAATCATTATTGTTAAATCTCTTGAATTGTTTACAAGCTCACTTCTTCCTGGAACTCTTACTTCTAATAAAGCATCTTTAATATTTTCTGCACTACAATTTAGCTCTTTTGCAATACTAATTGCAGCTAATGCATTATAAACACTGAATCTTCCAGGTATGCATACTTTTACTCTTTCATTTCTTGTTTCTAATTTTACTTTAAAATCTACATAAGAATTTGTTATAGTAATATCTTTTGCTAACAAATTACAATAATTATCAATTCCATATGTTGTTATATTACATTCTGGTAATAATTTTGGAACTTTTGCAACCATTAAATCATCTGCATTTGTGAATCCAACTTTACACATTTTTAATAATTTTAGTTTTGAATTAAAGTAATCTTGCATATCTGGATGCTCTTTTGGACTTATATGGTCTTCTGAAAAGTTTGTGAATACACCTATGTCAAAATCACATCCTGCAACTCTATTTAATTTTAAACTTTGTGAAGAAACTTCCATTACAACAACATCACATTCTTCTTTTGCCATCTTGTAAAATATTTTTTGTAATTTATTGCTTTCTGGAGTAGTTCTATCACTATCTTCTAATTTTTTATCTCCAATATAAGTGGCAATAGTACCTATTAAACCAACTTTGTAACCTTGTTTTTCAAGAATTGCTTTTGTCATAAATGAAGTTGTAGTTTTTCCCTTTGTACCTGTTATTCCAACTAGTTTAAACTTTTTAGATGGATTTCCATAAAAATTGCAAGATGCTAAGGCTAAACCTAATCTTGTATCTGGTACAACAATTATTGTTACTTTATCTGCAATTTCTCTTAATAATTTTTTATCAACATCAGGTGTTGTCATAACAGCAACTGCACCATTTTCAATAGCTGATTTTATATAATCATTTCCATCTACATCAAAACCTTTTATAGCAACAAAAAGTCCATTTTCTTTTATTTTTCTTGAGTCACTATCTAAATTTGATATTTTTATATCTAAAGAACCTTTGGCTTTTATACCTTCAATTCCAACTAAAATCTTTTTTAATTCCATACTTAGCCTCCTATTTATAATTTGCCTATATTATATAACTAATTTTTGTTTTTGTATACGAAAAATTAAGTTTTTTGTTTATGTTTTTATTTTCTTACTATATCTTTTTTTATTAAAATATAACTATTATCAATATGCTGTATTGTACATATTTTATATATTTTTTTATTGCTCTTACAGTTACTTAAGTTTATTAAAAAAATAATAAATTTATTCCTTCGTAAGTCATCATTCCTAAAACAGGAAGAAAAAAACAACTAGAAATTAACTTTTGCTAACTTCTAGCTGTTATAAAGCTCTCGTTTATTTTAAAATAAACATACTTGAACAAATTGTTTTGTCTTTTGGGGTGGTAACATTTTTTTAAGTTTATTATTTAAATTTACATTTGTACTTAAAAATTTTTCTAATTCATTTATATTTTTAATTTGGTAAAATTTTTGATTAGGTGTATAGTATAAAATTACATTTTTTCCTAACTTCAATAAATTAATCATATTATTAAAAGTACCTCTGCTTGTTCCATTCCAAATCATAAATCCTATGTCAGAATTTTTTGCCATTTCAAAATCTTTTTTAGCATAAAATTCAAAGCCTGTAACATTTTCATTAACTGTAACGTTCTTTATTCTCCAATTTCCATAGTTATTTCTTGCAATTCCTTTACTTGCATATACAGTAACATTTTTATAATTTTGTTTATTTAGGAATTTTTGTACACTACTATCAATTCCATCTGCATCTCCAACTAGTACCTCATATTCTTTTTTACAAATATTTTCTAATTTAATTGCTATACTTTTATCCAAATCTTTAATAGCTCTTGGTCCTGCAACAAAAATTTTCAATTCACTCACCCCTTTGTTTTGGTCATTACTAAACAATAAATTTTCCCTGCATTTTTATCATTTTTCAGTATTTTACATACTTCACTTAAAGTTGCTCCTGTGCTGTATAAATCATCAATTATTAAAATATTTACTTTTCTTTCTAATTGTTTGTTTTGCTTTATAGTTCCACTTATATTATAACCATCTTTTACCTGTAAACTACTTTTTTTCGATAAAATATCTGTTTTACACTCTTTACCTAAAACCTCTGCAATTGCTTTAGAAATTTCAAACACAGGCTGATATTCTCGTGTTTTATTAGATGGTGGGACTGGTATTATTATATCTACTTTTTCTTTTAAATTCCATTCATTCAAAATATCAACTGCCATATTCACTATTTTAGGTAAACAACTTCTATCATTTTTGTATTTAAACCTATATATTAATTCTCCAATTTCAGTTCTAGTATTTTCAAATTTTTCTTTTCCGTTTTCATTGTATCCTAGAAATAGACTTTTTGACATATGCTTATCTAAAACAATGCCTTCATCCCAAGGGCCATAAATCGTAGACGGATTTAACATTTAATCACTCCTTCTATAAAATTAGCCCCCTTGTTATAAGCATATTATCATATTTCTTATCGTTTTACAATATTTTTAATGATATCCTACATTTTTACTTCATTACAAATTGCAGTGAAGAAGACATTACATCTTCTTCACTACTATTTTTATTTTACTATAATAGAGCTTTCTTCTAATACTTCAACTCCACTTACTGGCACTTGTTCTGTTATTATTCTTTCTTCTTCATTTTCTGTATTTTCCTCATTATATTCTAAATTCAAATTTAAATCTTTTAGTACTTTTTTTGCTTCTCCTATTGTCATTCCTTCTAGGTTTGGAACTGCTACTTTATTTTTTACATCTTCTTCGGTTTCATTATCTTTTTTCACCTCTAAATATGGTAATACTTCTCCAAGAACTTGTGAAGCTATTGGTGCTGCTACACCACCTCCTTGGTGTCCTCCTTCTCCAGTTGGATTATATAAAGTTATTAATATAACAAGTTTCGGATTGGAAATTGGTGCTACTCCTACAAATGATGTTACATATTTTCCTGTATTTACCCCATCTTCTGAAGTTCCAGTCTTTCCTCCTATTGAGTAGCCCTTTACTTGAGCATTTTTTCCTGTTCCCTCAGCTACAACACTTTGCATCATACTTAAAACCTTTTCTGAAGTTTCTTTTGAAATTACAGTTTCCTTTTTTTGTGGCTCTATGTTTTTTACTTCACCAGTTTGACTATTTACAATACCTTTTACAACTCGTGGAACTACATATGTTCCACCATTTGCTATACTTGAAACTGCGGTTATCATCTGTATTGGTGTTACCTCAAATCTCTGTCCAAAAGCAATTGTTCCAAGTTCCACTGGACCTACTTTTTCCTCTGCCAAAAATATACTTCCACCTTCGCCTTGTAAATCTATACCAGTTTTTCTTAAAAATCCAAATTTATTTAAATATGAATAATATGTTTTTACTCCTAATTTTTGACCTAAACCTATAAATACCGGGTTACAAGAATTCATTAATGCTTGCCTTAAGCTCTCTGAACCGTGTGGTCTATAATATCTCCAGCATTTAATTGTTACTCCAGAAATTGTAATACTACCAGTACAGCAAAACTCTCCACTATTATCTGTATCAGTTATTTTTTCTTCTAATGATGCTGAAGATGTTATTAACTTAAATGTTGAACCAGGCTCATATGCATCAGATATAGCCTTATTTCTCCACATTTTTTGTTGTTCTGCTGTTTTTTCTTCTTTAGATAACTTATCCCAGTTTGCAGAAACTTCGCTATCCATTGGCACATATGGGTCATTTAAATTGTATGTTGGATAACCTGCCATAGCTAAAATATCCCCATTATTCGGATCCATTATAACAATATTTCCACCATCTGTGCACACATTGTCAATGCAAGCTTCTTCTAAATATTTTTCAGCAATTCCTTGTATTGTTGCATCAATACTTAAAATTAAATCATTTCCATTTATTGCTTTAACATATTCTTCTCCTTCATCATCTAAATTACCGCCCTTTGCATCTGTTAACTTTACAATACTTCCATTTTGTCCTTTTAGCTCTGAATCATACTTGGCTTCAATTCCCATTAACCCCTGATTATCACTTCCACAAAAACCAATTATCTGTGCTGCTAGACTATTGTATGGATAATACCTTTTTGTATCCACATCTATATTTACACCAGTAGTTATATTATTTTCATCAAGCCATATTCGCAGTTCATCTGTTTTAGATTTATCTACTTTTTTTGCAATTGTTTCAATAGAGCTTCTTTTTGAAACCTTTTTCAAAACTTTTTCGTAATCTAATTCAAATAGCTCACTTAATTTTCGTGCCACCTTTTCCTTATTTTCACTTGAAATATTTACAGGATTTACTGTAATACTTTCAACAGATGCACTTACAGCTAAAATTTTTTCGCCAGTTGCATCATAAATAGTTCCCCTTTTTGGATTAAACTCACGCTCCAATGTTTGTTGCAAATGTGCCATATGTTGTAATTTATTTCCCATTTTAAATTGAATCCAACCAATTCTAAAGGCTAAACCAAACATTATAATAAGAACAACAAATATCATATTTCTCATTCTTTTTTTCCTTGTTATTGTTCCTACTTTTTGAACTAATCTAAATTTTTCATTCTTTTTCATTTTTTTCTTCATTTTTTTAATATTTCTCATAGCCCCTCCAATAAATTTATTACTTATTAAATCATATTAAAAAGAGCAAAAAAAATGCACTTAATTTAATTAAATGCATTTTTTCAATTATTTAAAAAATTCTTTTACGCTTTCACAAGCTTTTTGAATTATATTTGTACTATTTGTTTGCTTATTATCACTTGTGTTAACTTCTACATATTCTTTTTTAGGTAAATTAATATAAATTTTTTGTTCATTATTTAATTTACTCATTCCTAATTTTTCTTTTGCTAGTTTTTCAATACTTGTCAAATTTAATTCGTTTTCAACACTAACTTCTAGTTGTTCATTTACTTTTTGAATATCTGTTAATTGTGCTTTTAAACTTTCTTTTTCATTAAATTTTTCATTTATAATTGAATTTCTATAACTTATGGTAAATAACACAGCAAAACCAAATATTATATATGCAACAAAAGTTGCTTTTCTTTTTACTTCTTCTTTAGAAACTTTATGCCTTTTTACTTGATATTCTGTAGTAACTTTGGGTGCTTTTTCGGTTTCTATTTTAGTTTTTGTTTTTACTTTTTTTGTTGGATTATTTTGTTCATTTGGTTCATATTCTGGTTGTAACTTTTTTGGGCTTGTTTCAAATTGATATCCTTTATTATATCCTTGATAACCATACACCCTATTTGCCATAAGTTTTCACCTCTCTTCTTTCAAAAATTCTTAGTTTAGCACTTTGTGCTCTACTATTTACTTGAAGTTCTTCTTTTGTAGATATTATTGGTTTTTTATTTATAATTTTACCATATGAAGTATAATTACATACACAATATGGTAGCTCTTTTGGGCATGTACATTTTCCCTCTGCATCAACATATGCTTGTTTTACAGCTCTATCTTCTAATGAATGAAATGTTATAATGCACAATCTTCCTTTATCTTTTAACAACTTTATACAATTCATTACTGTATTATATAAAGGTTTTAATTCGTCATTTACTTCTATTCTAATAGCTTGAAATGTTCTTTTTGCTGGATGACCATCTTTTTGTTTTGACTTTGGAATTGAATTTTCAATAATTTTAACTAACTCAGCTGTTGTTTCAATAGTATTCTTTTCTCGCTCTATGCAAATATTTTTTGCAATATTTTTTGAAAATCGCTCTTCACCATATTCAAAGAAAATTTTTGCCAAATCTTCTTCTGAATAATTATTTACAACATCTTTTGCTGTTAGTTTTTGTGTTTTATCCATTCTCATATCAAGTTCATTATTTCCAATGTAACTGAACCCACGTGCCTTTTCATCTAGTTGATATGAAGAAACACCTAAATCTAATAAAATTCCATCAACTTTATCTATATTTAGCTCTTGTAAAATATTGGCAATATCATCATGATTACCATGAATATATTTTACATTTGTATAATCTTTTAATTTTTCTTTGGCAGCTTTCAAAGCCTCTTCATCACGGTCAATTCCAATAAGCATTCCTTCATTTGACAAATGCTCTAAAATTACCTTGCTATGCCCTGCACCACCTAAGGTTCCATCAACATATATTCCATTTGGCTTTATATTTAAGCCATTAATACATTCTTCTAATAATACTGGTTTATGTTTAAATTCCAAATGTTCACCCTCTAATTTAATATTCATTAATAACATAACAGTTGGTATTGTAAAAAATACCAACCTGTTATGTGCCTAAATTACTTAATTTTCGTTCTTTAGTATTTAAAATTAACATTTGTATATACATATTACTTTTGTATATCTTATATTTTTCTTTAGTTAATTAAAATCTTTTGTTACATCTGCTAAGCTTTATCTTTTGTATATAATTTATTTATCTTTTGTTTCTTCAAATTTATCTTCTGTAAATTTATATAAACTTTAAAAAAAGATTATATACCAAGCATAGTCATATTTTCTGCTATAGTGTCTGCGGAAATGTTTTCATCGCTATTATATTTTTTCCATTTTTCTTTGTTCCAAATTTCTAGTCTTGTTCCGACACCAATTATTATTACTTCTTTTGTAATTTCAGCATATTCTCTTAATGTATTAACTAATAAAAATCTTCCTTGTTTGTCTATTTCACATTCTGTTGCTCCTGATAGAAAGAACCTAACAAAATCTCTTGCATTTTTATTAGTAAGTGGAAGCTCTTTTAATTTGCTCTCAAAATTAGACCATTCGTTTTGAGAAAATACAAATAAACATCCGTCTAATCCTTTTGTTATAATGAATTTTTCTCCCATATCTGTTCGTAATTTTGCTGGCATTATTAATCTACCTTTTGCATCTAGTGAATGTTCGTATTCTCCAATTAACACTTGGCCTCACCTCACTATCTTTTTATACCACTTTTTACCACTTTCTACCACTTCAATTAAATTGTAATACAAGGATTTTTAAATTGCAACCCTTTTTTCAAAATTTTTTTAATTTTTTGTTGATTTTTCAAGGGTTTAAGAACTTTTGTTCGTTGTTATGTATATTTAGGTTAACTTATGAGTTATTGTAATGCTAAATTCTTATTCTGAATAAAAAAAATAAAACGTTGATATATCAACGTTTTATTTTTTGGAGGCGACACCCGGATTCGAACCGGGGATCAGAGTTTTGCAGACTCGTG
>ENA-OPCN01000076-OPCN01000076.1-human-gut-metagenome-genome-assembly--contig:-NODE-76-length-90814-cov-6.253253_pt1 | contig 90814 bp, 100 predicted proteins | sample MGYA00241567_ERZ501485 | MGnify/ENA primary metagenome ERZ501485 (study PRJEB25962, sample SAMEA2042579) | human gut metagenome | biome: human gut; feature: human-associated habitat; material: faeces...
CAGCAGCTATGGCAGGAGAAATCTTAACAGGAAAAACAATATTAGAAGCATTAAATACAGACTTAGTATGTGATGCCATAAATACAGCTATGAGAGAATTATTCTTACAAATAGTATATGGAAGAACACAAACAGCTTTCTCAGAAGGTGGACTTCCAGTAGGAGCTGGACTTGAAGATTTAGGAAAAGGACATACATCACAAGTTGGAACAATTTATTCAAGCACATTAAAAGGACCAAGATATTTACAATTAACAGAAGGATACATAGTAGAACTTGGATTAGATAAAGATGATCAAATAATTGGTTATAAATATGTTCATATGGGAAAAATGATGGATAACATCAAAAAAGGAATGGATCCAATGGAAGCAATCGAAAAAGCTTCAGGAACATATGGAAGATTTGATGAAGCAGTTAAAAAAATAGATCCAAGAAAACAATAATAAGAAGGTAAAGTATGAATATTTATTTTTCAGGTTCAATATATGGTGGAAGACAAAAATTAGAATCATATAAAAAATTAGTAAAAGAGCTTGCAAAGTTTGGTAATGTTTTAGATGAAGAAGTAGCGGATGATAATGTATTAATTCGTGAAGAGAGCATTTCAGATAACGAAGTTTTCGAAAGTTTAGTAGATAGATTAAGCCAAGCAGATTTAGTTTTTGCAGAGGTAACAGTTCCATCATTAGGAGTTGGATATGAAATTGGTTATGCAGATAGCCACAATAAAAGAATAATATGTGTTTATGATAAAAATGTAACACCAAAAATTACAACAATGCTTAGAGGTAATAATAGATTAAAAATTATTCCATATACAGATATAAATGAAATAATAAACAATTTGGAGAATATATTAAAGGAGGAAGATTAAATGGCAGTAACATTTGAAAGTTATGAAAGAAGAATTGACCAAATCAAACCAGTAATGGAAAAATACGGAATAAAAGATTTTGAAGATGCATTAAAAATATGTACAGATAAAGGATTTAATCCATATGAAATAGTAAAAGGAGTACAACCAATATGTTTTGAAAATGCAGCTTGGGCATATACATTAGGTGCTGCAATAGCAATTAAAAAAGGATGTACTAAAGCAGCAGATGCAGCAAAAGCTATTGGAGAAGGATTACAAGCATTCTGTATTCCAGGTTCAGTTGCAGATGATAGAAAAGTTGGATTAGGACATGGAAACTTAGCATCTATGTTACTTTCTGAAGATACAAAATGTTTTGCATTCTTAGCAGGACATGAAAGCTTTGCAGCAGCAGAAGGAGCTATTGGTATAGCTAAATCTGCAAACAAAGTAAGAAAAGAACCATTAAGAGTTATCTTAAATGGTTTAGGAAAAGATGCTGCTCAAGTTATTTCAAGAATTAATGGATTTACATATGTAAAAACAGAATTTGATTTCTTCACAGGAAAAGTTAATGTAGTAGAAGAAATACCATATTCAAACGGAGAAAGAGCAGAAGTTAGATGTTATGGTGCAAATGATGTTAGAGAAGGTGTAGCTATAATGTGGCTAGAAGATGTTGATGTATCTATTACAGGAAACTCAACAAACCCAACAAGATTTCAACATCCAGTTGCAGGTACATATAAGAAAGAAAGAATAGAAGCAGGTAAAAAATACTTCTCTGTTGCATCAGGTGGTGGAACAGGAAGAACATTACACCCAGACAATATGGCTGCTGGACCAGCTTCATATGGTATGACAGATACAATGGGAAGAATGCATTCAGATGCACAATTTGCAGGAAGTTCTTCAGTTCCAGCTCACGTTGAAATGATGGGATTAATCGGAATGGGTAACAACCCAATGGTTGGTGCTTCAGTAGCAGTTGCAGTTGCAGTAGAAGAAGCTATGAAATAATGAACTTTGGGGACGGAGCTTAAAGTTCATTTGGTGAACATAAAATATAATACCCCTACTTGTTAAATAACTTAACAAGCAGGGGCTTTTCTTTTGATTTTTAGTAAGTTATGAATATATTTAATACAACCAATATATGAAGTGTTTTGAATCGTAATATCTCAAAAAGTAATGCAAAAAACTGTAAAATGATGTATAATATAATAACCTAAAAACAGTTGAAAGGAAGGAAAAAAAGATGAGAGAACTTATAATTAAGCGGTCTAATTTGAAAGACGAATACATCTTGGAGGTAACAGGATATATTCCTATAGAGCTGGAAGAGGATTTTGAACAGATGGCGGAAAAATTTGCAGAAGAAGAGAAGTTGTTACTGGAAGAAATTTATGAGGAGGTTTATAAATTTAGAAGGTATCATAAGGGAAGAAATGGTTTAATAATAAACTTTCAGATAAATTCCGAAACTTATCCTATGGAAGAGGAACTTATCGAAGAATTTGGACCAACTCGAACAGTGACAATAACATTTCAATTACGAAGAACTTTTGTAAGAATGCTCAAAGAACTTTTTTAGGTTATAGAAGAGGGCTGAATGCGAAAAACATAAAACGCATTTAGTCCTTTTCTTAATTAATTGGATATATTTTCAAATAATTGGCAATAATAATATAAATGGAGGTATGTTATGAAAGATTATTTGAAAATAGAAAGTGTAGAAGCACTAGAAGTGCTAGATTCAAGAGGAAATCCGACTGTTCAAGTTGAGGTTATAACAGATGGAGGATTTTGTGGTGTGGCAAAAGTACCGTCAGGAGCATCAACAGGAAGTTTTGAAGCAGTAGAATTAAGAGATAATGATGAAGAACGCTATATGGGAAAAGGAGTAAAAAAAGCAGTAGAAAATGTAAATAGAACTATTGCAAAAAAAATCACAGGTATGAATGTATATGAACAGTTAAAAATAGATCAAAAATTAATTGATATCGATGGAACAGATAATAAAGAAAAGTTGGGTGCAAATGCAACTTTAGGTGTGTCACTGGCAGTAGCAAAAGCAGCAGCAAATTCATTAGGAATGACGCTATATAATTACATCGGAGGAGTAAATGCAAAAAAATTACCAACTCCAATGATGAATATATTAAATGGTGGAAAACATTCTGATAATAATATTAGTTCACAAGAATTTATGATAATGCCAACTTCAGGTAAAGATTTTGCAGAAAACCTACAAATGGGAGTTGAAACATACCATAATCTAAAAAAGGTATTAAAATCAAAAGGATATTTCGTTGCTGTAGGGGATGAAGGAGGATTTGCTCCAAACTTACAAAGTGAAGAAGAAGCGTTAGACGTAATTGTAGAAGCAATAAAAAAGGCAGGATATATACCAGGAAAAGATATATCAATAGCATTAGATGTTGCAAGTACAGAAATGTATGATGAGGCAAAAAAAGTAGGCAAAAATGGATATCTATTTTGGAAAACAGGTACTTTTAAAACTAGTGATGAGATGATAGATTATTTAGAAGAGCTGGTACAAAAATATCCAATAGTTTCAATAGAAGATGGCTTAGCAGAAGAAGATTGGAATTCATGGAAAAAACTTACTCAAAAACTAGGTAGTAAAATTCAATTAGTTGGTGATGATTTATTTGTTACAAATACAGATAGATTAAGAAAAGGAATAAGAAATAAAGTAGCAAATAGTATATTAATAAAACCGAATCAAATAGGCACATTAACAGAAACATTAGATGCGATAGAAATGGCGCAAAAGGCAGGCTATACAACTGTAATATCACATAGATCAGGTGAAACAGAGGATACAACTATAGCAGATATTGCAGTAGCAGTAAATGCTGGTCAAATAAAGACAGGAGCACCATGTAGAACAGATAGAGTCGCAAAATATAATAGGTTATTAAATATAGAAAATGAATTAAAATAAACATTTTAAATTGCTAAAAAATGTAAATTAAGTTACTATATAAGACACAAATTGTTTCAGTTTCCGAAATCTCCCCATACTTTAGGTATTGAAAATAATACAAGTATGGGGAGAAAATAATATATGGCAAAATAATTGACAAGTATTTTTTTTATTTGTATTATTATGAATATGAAAAGGGGGATATTTATGGGTATAGCTAGTTTAATTTTGGGAATTGTAAGTCTTGTATTAGTTTTAACAGGGCATTCGCTTCTAACCATTATACTTGGAGCAATTGGTTTCGTATTAGGAATTATAGGTTTATTACTTAATAAATCAAAAATTTCGTATATGTCTATAATTGGAATAATACTAATAATTGTATCTATTATAATTGTTGGTGTAAAATTTATATTTTCATTAAATGAAGATGAAAATACAGGTAACGCAAGTCAAGTTACAGAAGAGGAAGATGTCAAAAATAATCCTATAATTGGAAATTGGTTAGGTGATAGTGAAAATATAGGATATTTTGAATTTAATAAAGATAAATCATTTTATTGGTATCAATCACAATATACAAAAGACAATAATTATTATAAAGGGACATATAGTATAACACCAGGAGCACTTCAGAATAATGGAAAAATAGATTATGGAACAGAAGGCCACGAGATATATACTATTATGTTGTATTACGATTCGCAAAAAGTAAATGGAGTATCTAAAGAAAGAACAGATATGGGAATGTTTATTGTTCAAAAAGAATCAGAAACTAAATTTAATGTAAGAAATATGATGACCGACAGTTTCTTTAACATTAACAAAATTCAATCAAATGCATAGGAGGAAAAATGCTTAAATTAGCGAATATTGCAAAAAATTATAAATCAGGGGATGAAGTAGTTAAAGCATTAAAAGGGATAAATTTAGAATTTAGAAGTAATGAATTTGTATCTATATTAGGTCCAAGTGGATGTGGAAAAACTACATTATTAAATATAATTGGTGGACTAGATAGATATACATCAGGAGATTTAATTATAAATGGTAAATCAACAAAAGAATTTAAAGACAGAGATTGGGATGCGTATAGGAATTATTCGGTAGGTTTTGTATTCCAAAACTATAATTTAATTCCACACCAAAGCGTATTATCAAACGTAGAATTAGCATTAACACTTTCTGGAGTATCTAGAGAAGAAAGAAAAAAACGTGCTATAGAAGCTTTAGAAAAAGTCGGATTAAAAGAACAAATACATAAAAGACCAAATCAATTATCTGGTGGTCAAATGCAAAGAGTTGCAATAGCTAGAGCTTTAGTAAATGATCCAGATATTATACTTGCAGACGAACCAACAGGAGCTCTAGACACAAAGACAAGTGTTCAAATTATGGAATTATTAAAAAGTATTTCAAAAGATAAATTAATAATAATGGTAACACATAATCCAGAACTTGCAGAAAAATATTCTACTAGAGTAATCCGTGTATTAGATGGAGTTGTTCAAGATGATACAAATCCTTTTGATGGTGAAAAGGAGGAAAAGAAAAAACCAAAAACAGGAAAGACTGCAATGAGCTTTTTTACAGCAATATCTTTAAGTTTAAACAATTTAATGACTAAAAAAGGAAGAACAATTCTAACATCTTTTGCAGGAAGTATAGGTATTATAGGAATTGCATTAATATTATCATTATCTACAGGAGTTCAAAACTATATAAACCAAGTGCAAGAAGATACATTATCAAGTTATCCAATTCAGATTCAAGAAACTACAGTAGATTTAACAAGTATGATGGAAAGAATGATGGGTGAAATGGCAGAAGGAGAAGAAACCCATGAAGATGGAAAGATATATTCTAATAATATTATGACAGATATGTTAACAGTATTAGCTGACAAAAAGCAAACAAACAATTTAGAAGAACTAAAAAAATATATAGACGAAGGTAATAATGGAATAACTGATAACGCAAATGATATAAAATATGATTATAATTTGAACTTGAATTTATATAAAACAGATACTTCAAATGGAATAGTTAAAGTAAATCCAAGTACCGTTATGGAAAAATTAGGAATGCAACAAACAGGAATGGCAATGGGAACAGATTGTTTTACAGAATTATTAGATAATCAAGAATTAAATGATTCACAATATGATGTAGTTGCAGGTAATTGGCCACAAAATTATAATGAAGTTGTTTTAATAGTTGATGAAAATAATAAAATTAGTGATTATACATTATATACTTTAGGAATAAAAGACCAAAAAGAATTAGAAGAAAAAATGGATGCAATACAGAATGACGAAAAATTGGCAGAGGATGAACAAACTTCATACACTTATGATGATTTACTAAAGCTATCTTTTAAAGTTTTATTAAATACAGACTATTATGAAAAAGCAAATAATATGTGGATAGATAAAAGTGATGATGAAGAATATATGAAGGAAAAAGTAGATAATGCAGAAGAAATAAAAGTAGTAGGAATTATAAAACAAAAAGAAGGAAGTATATCTACTCAAACAGCTGGAGAAATAGGTTATTTAAAAACTTTAAAAGAACATGTTATAAATAAAATAAATGAACAAGAAATAGTAAAAGAACAAAAAGAAAATTCAGATATAAACGTATTTAATGGATTAGAATTTCCAAAAAAAGGTGAAGATGGAAAGTTCGATTATAATTCTTTAACAGAAGAACAAAAAGCAATGCTTTCTAGGGTAGATGCTAATCAAATACAATTAATGATGGAAGCATATGAACAAAATGAAAATGCATCATATGATAAAAATCTTGAAACATTAGGAGTAGTAGATTTAGCAAAACCATCAGCTATAAGTATATATCCAAAAGATTTCGAAGCAAAGAATAGAATTACAGATGCAATAACAGAATATAATAATAAACAAATTGCAGATGGAAAAGAAGAAAACGAAGTAAATTATATAGATACAGTTGGTTTATTAATGAAATCTGTAACTCAAATTGTTGATACAATAAGTTATGTATTAATAGCGTTTGTTGCAATTTCATTAGTAGTTTCATCAATAATGATAGGAATAATAACATATATATCAGTATTAGAAAGAACAAAAGAAATAGGAATTTTAAGAGCAATAGGTGCTTCCAAAAAAGATATATCAAGAGTATTTAATGCGGAAACATTTATAGTAGGATTAATTGCAGGAATTTTAGGAATTGTTGTAACACTATTACTTAATATACCAATTAATAGTATTATTCATTCTTTAACTAATATGGATACAGTAAATGCTGTTTTGCCAGTAAATGCGGCAATAATTTTAGTGGTAATTAGCATGGTTCTTACTATAATTGCAGGATTGATTCCATCAAGGATGGCAAGTAAAAAAGACCCAGTTGAAGCATTAAGAACAGAGTAAACTAAAAGTAGAGTCATTTAAATAATGACTCTATTTACTTTTGTAAAAAAATGAGATATTATACCGAAAGGAGGGGGAGTATATGAAAAATAAAAAGGTATTAATAGGGACGTTAATAATATTAGTAATTGTAATTGTAGCAATAGTGGCTTTTTTCATGCTAAATAAGTCAGAAAAACCAGAAGAAGCATTAAATAATTACTTCTCAGAAATAGGTGAACAAAAATATGAAGAAGCATATGAGCTAATAAGTTCATCAAGTAAGGACAAGACAGCGAAAGATACATTTGTAAATAAAAATGATTCAATATATAGTGGAATAGATATGACAAATTTATTAACAGAAATTACAAATGTAGAAAAAGCTGATGACGGAGAGAAAATTACATATACACAAAAAATGAATACTTCTGCAGGAGAGATTAGTTTTACAAATACAGCAACACTTGTAAAAGAAGATAAAGAATATAAGCTAAATTGGTCAAACAGTATGATTTTTCCAGAATTAGGTGATAATGATAAAATAAGAGTAAAAACATTAGAGGCAGAACGTGGGAATATATATGATAGAAATAATGTTTTATTAGCAGGTAAGGGAAATATTTCATCAATAGGACTTGTACCAGGTAAGATGAGTGCCAATAAAGATGAAGATATACAGAAATTATCAACTATTTTAGGAGTGTCTGTAGATTCGATAAACAATAAATTAAATATGTCATATGTTAAAGACGATACTTTTGTTCCAATAAAAAATGTTGCAACCACAGAATCACAAATAAAAGAGCAAGCACTAACAATTCCTGGAGTAAAAATTACTACAGAAAGTTCAAGAGTATATACTTTAGGAAGAGAAGCATCTCAGTTAATAGGATATGTACAAGCAATAAGTGCAGAAGAATTAGAAGCAAATGCAGGAAAAGGATATAACAGTAATAGTTTAATAGGTAAAGCTGGAATAGAAAAAGCATATGAAGACACATTAAGAGGAAAAGATGGAAAAGAAATTTATATAGAAAATGAAGATGGAGATAAAGTAAAAACAATAGCAAAGCAAGAGCTAGAAAATGGTAAAGACGTAAAATTAACAATAGATGCTACTACGCAAAAGCAAGTTTATGATAGCCTAGAAGAAAATAAGGGAGCATATGTAGCAATGGATTCAAAAACAGGTGAAATTTTAGCACTAGTAAGTACACCATCATATGATTCTAATGATTTTGTTTTAGGAATGAGTACAGATGAATGGAATTCGTTAAATCAAGATGAAAACAAGCCATTGTTAAATAGATTTACTGGAACGTGGTCACCAGGTTCAACTTTTAAGCCAGTAACAGGAGCAATCGGAATAACAGAAGGAAAGATTAATCCTAACGAGGATTTTGGAAGAAGTGGGCTTAGTTGGCAAAAAGATTCTAGCTGGGGAAATTACATGGTAACAACATTAACTCCATATAATGAATCTGCAAATATGCAAAATGCGTTAATAAGATCAGATAATATATATTTTGCCAAAGCAGCTTTAAAAATAGGATATGATGCTTTTATGGAAGGTCTTAATAAGTTGGGATTTAATGAAGATATAAGTTTTGAACTTTCTACATCAAAATCAACATATGATACAGATGGAAAAATAGATGATGAAGTACAGCTTGCAGATAGTGGATATGGTCAAGGACAAATCTTGGTAAATCCAATACATATGGCATCAATATATTCTGCATTTGTAAATAATGGAAATATGATAAAACCTACAATAATTTATGAAGAAAACAAACAGCCAGAATATTTAAAAGAAAATGCTATATCAGAAGAGGCAGCAAATACAATAAAAGAAGATTTAATACAAGTTGTTGAAAATCCAAATGGAACAGCACATGATGCAAAAATAGATGGATTAACAATTGGAGCCAAAACAGGAACAGCAGAATTAAAGAAAAGTAAAGATGAAGAAGGAGAGGTTATTGGTTGGTTTAATGCATTTACAGCTGATGAAACTTCAGCTAAGCAATTAGTTGTAGTAAGTATGGTAGAAGATGCAAATTCAGTAGGAGGAAGTCATTATCTATTTCCTAAAGTAACACAAATATTTAAATAGACATTTTATAAAAAGAGGAGATATTTTATATGTATAAAATAATGAAGACATTAGTAAAAGGACTTTGTTGTCATTTTATATATAGGGTTAGATATATAGGGTTAGAAAAGATAGATAATAATAAGAAATATATTATTTGTCCAAATCATTCAAATGTTTTAGACCCAACATTTATATTTCCAATAGTGGATAATTTATCAATAATGGCAAAGTCTGAGATTTTTAAGAATAAACTATTAGCTAAATTATTTAGAAGATATAGAGTATTTCCAGTTAACAGAAAAAAAAGAGATGTAAAAAGTACTCTTCATGCTATAGAATGTTTAAATCTAGAGGAAAACTCCAAACTTTTAATGTTTCCAGAAGGTGGAATACTAAAGAAAAAAGAAGATTTAAGAAATAAAGTAAAAAATGGTGCAGTATATTTTGCTGCAGAAAGTGGAGTACCAATATTACCAGTATTTATTACAAGAAGACCACATCTTTTTCAAAAAGTTTATGTAGTAATGGGTGATATAATAGAAATACCTACAGAAATAAAAGATGATAAAGAGAAAATACGAGAATATTCGAAAAAGATGATAAATATAATTTATGATTTAGAACAAGAAATTAAAAAGAAATAGTTGAAAAAAAGCTAGATATATATTATTATATATCTAGCTTAATATTCGGGTATGGCCAAGCGGTAAGGCAGTAGGCTCTGACCCTACGATCGTTAGTTCGAATCTAACTACCCGAACCATAGAAATCCCTTTGTAGAGCCATTTTACAGAGGGATAAAATTTTTTATAAAAAACCGAACAAAATTTCGAAAAAACTATTGACAAAATTTATATAAGAATATAAAATACATTCAACAAAAAGCAAACAAGAGTTCGAAAAATATTAAGGAGGTTTATTATGAAAAAAGTTAAAGAAAATATAATTTCATATACAATAGATAAAGCTATATTTGGGAATTTCTCTATCTTAGTAAATAATGGAGAAGTAGTAGTAAAAGCTCCTTGGTATTTTTCTAAACAAAGAATACAAGATGCTATAAAAGAAAACAAAAACTGGATAATAAAGAAGTTAAATGAAATGGAAGAAGTATCATTATATAATAGTGCAAAAATATTGGGGATTAATTATGCAGTAAAAGTTATATATGCAAACATTAAGACTCCAGAATTAAATTTAAACAATAATTATATAGAAATAAAATTACCAGTAAAATTAGAAGGAAGAAATAACAAAAAAATAATAGATGTTATATTAAATAAAATGTATGCAAAATTGGCAGAAAGACATCTAGAAAATGTTTTTGAAGAAATTAGAATCGAAACTGGTTTAGTTCCAGAAGATTATAGCATTATTCAAAATTCAAAAGAAATGGCTAAATTTGATTTTGATAAAAAAGAAATTTATATTAATTCAAAAATAATGGAATTAGATGAAAATTGCATAAGATATATAGTAATACATGAGTTATGCCATTTAAAATATAAAACACATGCAAAAAGTTTTTATAAATTATTACAAAAATATTTTCCTAAATACGAAAAATATGATGAAATATTAAGCGAATACAAATTTTAATCTAACTAAAGCTGCTGTTATAAAATTGTAGATTTTAACAGTAGCTTTATGCTAAAATATTTCCAAAGGAGAGGAAATATGAACTTAAAACAATTAGAAAAAGAATATGATAAATTGCAAATAAAATATGGAGATAAAAATTTAGATTCTATATATAATGGAGGATGTAGTAATAATCCAGATATATGTTTTGTGTTTATGAATCCAACAAAGAGAAACATAGCTTCATCTAAAGAATGGAAAGGGATAAAGTCTCCTTGGATTGGTACAAAAAATATATGGGATTTGTTTTATAACTTAGATTTATTAGATAAAGATATTTATAATAAGATAAAAAATATTAAAGGAACAGATTGGACAAAAGAATTTGCAGAAGAAGTTTATAGTGATGTTACTAGACATAAATATTTCATAACAAATTTGGCTAAATGCACACAAGTAGATGCTAGACCATTACCAGATTCAGTATACAAAGAGTATTTGGAATTATTTAAACAAGAAATAAATATAGTAAAACCAAAGAATATTGTTTTATTCGGAAATCAAGTTAGTTCGATTGTGCTAGATGAAAAGATAGCTGTTTCACAGGTAAGGAAAAAATGTTTTACTCAAGAAGTAAACGGAAAAGAATATAAATTTTATTCAGTTTTTTATCCAGTTGGAAATGGAAGATTTAATATAGATAAATCTATAGAGGATATTAAGTGGATTATTAATCAAAATAAATAAGAAAAAACTCAATCTTAAAAAGATTGAGTTTTGTTGGAGTGGGTAGTGGGAATTAAAACCTCCGCGACAAGGTCGAAAGTATTGTATTCTACTACTAAACTCTCCAGATATTTTAATAAAAATTAGATAGTTTTTGTTTAATTTTTGATATCTGTTGTGTATTTACATTTAGGATAATTTGAACAACCAATAAACTTACCATATTTACCAGTTCTTTCTATTAATCTTCCACCACATTTTGGACATATCATTTCTTGTTCTTTTTCCATGTTTTTTCTTATAGTATTTTTTATGTTTTTAACATGATTCATTCTAATAGTTTTATCAGAAATATTCATTAGTTTTATCTTATTTTCTATTTCGTTTAAATTAATGTCTAATATTTCTTTTTTATATGATTGTATCAAATCATTAAGAAAATCTAATTGAGTAACATTTTTTGCAGTTACTTTAACTTTTGCTTGATTAGATATACATATAATTGATATGAATTTATTTTCATCTAGATTTAATATTTCTGCAAGAGCCTTTATATGTCCATAATTTTGGTGAATAGGGTTATTAAAATAATACTTATTTTTTCCAATATATTGAATCCATTTAGCTTTATATTTATCTCCTATAATTAAACCATAATAGTTTTTAGTTTCAATTACAAAAATACCAAATTTAGATATTACTATATGGTCTATTTGATGAGTTCCTGTACTTGACTTAATCATAATATTATTTAAAATAATGTATGAATCTTTTGACAATTTATTTAATTCAGTTTTTACCCAAAATTCCCCCATAAAACCTCGAAATTTTTTATAAAAAATAAAACATAATAATACAAGTATTAGAAATATCCAAAAAAATGGTTGACTAATTATTCCAACAATTAACTTTAGTACAAGTTCTTTCATTTATTTTACCTCATAATATTTTTGTTTTATTATTAAACTCTTGAAATTTATAGATATAAAAATGGAGCGGGTAGTGGGAATCGAACCCACACCTTCGGGTCGGAAGCACGAAATTCTACCATTAAAATATACCCGCGAATAAATATATTATAACTTTAAATAAAGAAAAAAGCAACAACCTAAGCCAGCTGTTGCTAATTAATGGAGCAGGTAGCGGGAATCGAACCCGCATAGCCAGCTTGGAAGGCTGGAATTCTACCATTGAACTACACCTGCATTTGATCTGCTCCTTAGAACGATTATTATTGTAATCCAATATAAAATAAATGTCAATACTTTTTTGAAAATTTTTTACAAATTTCAAATAGCCATAGATTATGAACAGTAGGTGAATTTTATGAGAAAGTTTTATAATATCTCTTTTAAGAAAGTAAAAAAAGTGCTATTATATCCAAGAAAATAAAACAATTTATTAATAACAACAATTTCAAAAGATAATAAAAGAAAGGAAGACTTTTAATTATGGAAAATGAATTAGTAATAAAACCAAGATACACTCTTTCAGAAGAGCTTATGAGTGCAATATCACACGGAATAGGAGTATTGCTTGCAATAGCTGGAATGGTGTTATGTATAGTAAAATCAGCATCTGATGGTAGTGCAGTAGGGGTGGTAAGTTCGTCATTATATGGAAGTTTTATGATAATATTATATTTAATGTCAACTTTATATCATAGTTTTAAGCCAAATATAACAGCTAAAAAAGTATTCAGGGTTTTTGACCATTGTAGTATTTTTTTACTTATATTTGGAACATATGTACCATACACATTAGTAACATTACATGGAGCTTTGGGATGGACTTTATTTGGAATAGTTTTAGGTGCTGCTGTTTTAGGAATAGTACTAAACTCAATTAATCTTGAAAAATATAAGAAAATGTCTATGATATGCTATTTAGTAATGGGATGGGCTATTATTGGAGTAATAAAACAAATATATAATAATTTAGATTTTAATGGAGTTTTACTATTAGTGCTAGGAGGCATAATATATACAATTGGAGCAGTATTATATGGAGTAGGAAAAAAAGTTAGATATATGCACTCTGTATGGCATTTATTTGTACTAGCAGGAACTATTTTGCAATTTTTTTCAATTTATTTATATGTTCTTTAAAAACTACTTGACAGTTTACAATAATAAATATAAAATATGATTGTTAGTAGAAATATATTAAAAAAATAAAATTATATATATTTAAACTGTACATTGAAAATTAAATAGGAAGAGGTGTTAGATTGTGAATATAATAATCAATATCGCTATCTTTCTAATCTCTGCAGTTATTTTTTCATTTGTAGGATATACAATGAGAAAAAGAATTGCCGAATCTAAAATAAGAGTAGCTGAAGAAGAAGCAAAAAGAATTATAGATTCTGCTGCTAAAGAAGCTGAAAATAAAAAGAAGGAAGAAATTATCAAAGCTAAAGAAGAAATAATGAATTCAAGAAAAGAGTTAGATGATGAGATTAAAGAAAGAAGAAGCGAAGTACAATTGCAAGAAAGAAGAATATTGCAAAAAGAAGAAAACTTAGAAAATAAGTTAGAGCAATTAGAGCAAAGAGAGCAAAATCTACAGAAAAAAAATAATGAAGTTGAATCAAAAAGATCTGAAATTGAAGAAACAATAAACAAACAAAAAGAAGAATTACAAAGAATTTCAAGATTATCTGTTGAAGAAGCAAAACAATATTTACTTTCAGAAGTTGAAAAATCAATTGTAACAGAAAAAGCAGAACTTATACGTAGACTAGATGAAGAAGCAAAAGAAAAAGCTCAAAAAAATGCTAAAGAAATTATTGGATATGCAATACAAAAATGTGCTGCAGATCACACATCAGAGACTACAGTATCTATTGTATCATTACCAAGTGATGATATGAAAGGTAGAATAATAGGTAGAGAAGGAAGAAACATTAAAACTTTAGAAACTTTAACTGGTATCGATTTAATTATTGATGACACTCCAGAAGCTGTTGTTATTTCAGGATTTGATCCACTAAGAAGAGAAGTAGCAAAAATAGCCTTAGAAAAATTAATCGATGACGGTAGAATCCATCCTGCCAAAATTGAAGAAATGGTTGAAAAGGCTAAAGAAGAAGTATCAGCAATCATCAAAGAAGAAGGTGAAAGAGCTGTTATGGAAACTGGAGTAATTGGTCTCCATCCCGATTTAATCAAATTAATTGGTAAATTAAAGTACAGAACAAGTTATGGTCAAAATGTTTTAAATCACTCAATCGAAGTTTCAAATTTAGCAAGAATTATGGCTGATGAATTAGGTTTAGATACAAAAGTAGCCAGAAGAGCAGGATTATTACATGATATTGGAAAAGCCTTAGATCATGATATGGAAGGAACACACGTAGAAATAGGTGTTGAAATTCTAAAAAAATATAAGGAAAATCCAATAGTAATTAACGCAGTTGAAGCACATCACGAAGATGTTGAACCACAAAGTATTGAGGCAGTTTTAATACAAGCTGCTGACGCAATTTCTGCATCAAGACCAGGTGCAAGAAGAGAAACTTTGGAAAATTATATAAAACGTTTACAAAACTTAGAAGGAATAGCTGATTCTTTTGACGGTGTAGAAAAATCATTTGCAATTCAAGCAGGTAGAGAAATAAGAGTTTTAGTAAAACCAGAAAAAATATCTGATGACCAAATGGTTGTATTATCAAGAGATATAGCAAAGAAAATAGAAGATGAAATGGAATATCCAGGACAAATAAAAGTAAATGTTATAAGAGAATCAAGAGTAGTTGATTATGCAAAATAAAAAAATCGCTCACGTGTTTTTTTGACACGTGAGCTTTTTTGTACTTAGTTGAAGGATTTTATGGAATAATAATTCTTCCGCATTGTATGCAGAGACATTTTTCATCCTCGTCGAAGTACTGGATTGATTGTCTTAAAATTTCAAAGTCTGCTTCGTCCATCAAGTGAGGTCGAAACAGCAAACAATGAAGAGACAATCCAAACAGTGAAGTCATTTTCTTTTGTCTGTTGGCCAAAAAACGAAGAAAAAAATCAGAAATCTCATCTGGTCCAATACATTCGGAATCGTAAATGCTAGGCGGATATATAGCCCAGATTTCATTTCCTTTAAAGGAGTCCGGTTTGAGAAGTTGTTGAATTTCTTCCTTCGGGGGGCATAGACAAGGACTTGCACTTTTCATTAAGATCCCTCCTTGTGTTTTTGATAAAATCAATTATAGCAGGAATTTGAAGAAATGTAAATAAAAATAACATAATAAAGTTATAGTTTTTGCAAATTTTATTGTTATAAATGCAATTTTTTTGTAAAATCAAAAATATTACAAGCTAAGGTTGACAAATTATGTAAATATGATATAATGAATATCCAAACAAAAATAGAAAAATGCAGATGAATGCAGGGAGGGCATAATTTTATGACTACGATAAAATATCTGTATATCATTCCTCAAAATGGATATTTGGATGGAATGAAAATTGTTGGAAAAGTATTCATTGAGAACACCTTGTATTTTGTAATTCAAGGTGAAAGATTTTTCAACTAAAAGAAAAGAATCAGTCAATGTAAAATGTACCTAATGGGATGGACACAAAAAAGGTGTTTTCCAATTAGGTACATTTTATTATGATTGTGTTTCTTGTTAACTTTAAATATATTATTATTCAACTTTAGATATAAAAGATTTTAAACTATCACCTTTAGACATACGAATTCGTGAAAGTGCATAGCAATTATCACCAGGACGAACTCTACCATATTTTGTTGTAAAAGCAAGTGTATATCCTGAATCTTTTAAAATTTTATAACAAGCATCATTATAGTGACCAAATGGATAACAAAATACGGTTGCATTTCCAATAAATGATTGTGAAGTTTTTACATCTTTACAAGCTTCGTCATATGATAATGTCAAAATTCTACCCTTACCATCTGTTCCAGCTCTATGCATATCATGAGAGTGTGATTCAAATATTATTTTATTGGAATCATAATTTTTTAATTTATTTTGATCATCTATCCAAGATGTTATTAAAAATGAAGTAATTTTAACATTATATTTTTCAACAATAGGAATTGCTAAATCGAAAAATGTTGCATCACCATCATCAGCAGTTAAAACAATGCTATGCTCAGGTAAACATGAAGTTCCATCAATGTAATTTTTTACTTCTTCCCAAGTTGGAAAATAGTAATTGTTTTCAGTTAAATATTTTAGTTGATCTTCAAAATCATGAATTTCCATATAGTTTGCATCTAATTTTTTAGGTGGAGAGTCTTTGTCATAGAAAAAGTGATACATTAAAACTGGTAAACCTTTTGATTTTTCAGTTGAAGATCCTTTTTCAACAACATTTACAGTTCTTGTTGCTTTTGCTTCATTATTTGATGAATCTTTTACAGTATATGTAACTGTGTAACTTCCAATTTTTGAAGTATCTATGTTTTTGTCTATAGATATTTTAGTTGTAATATCACCATCATAATTATCGGTTGCAATGCATCCAAGCTCTTGATAGTTTGAATCTTTAGCAATGTTTATTTCTGAATTGCCATTTAATTTTAATTCAGGTGATACTGAATCAACAACATTTATAGTTCTAGTTATTGTTGCAACTTTCTTTTTTTGTTTTACAGTATATGTTATTTTGTATTCACCAGTTTTTTTAGTAGAAAAATCATTCATATTTGTTTCAATATTTTTTGATATATCTCTTGAACCATATTTTGCAGTTGCTCCAGGATCAGTGTAAGCTGAGTTGACTTCAATAGTTGAAACAGAATCACCATTAATAAAAATCTTAGGCTTTTTTGTTGTAAAAAGCATTATAAAAATTGTAATAAGGATAATTAATAATAAAATAAATTTGTAATTCAATTTTTTCTTTTGAATTGAAGTTTGTTTGTACAAAATAATCGCCTCCCTTTTATATTAAGATTATAAGACTGTAATATGCTTAAGTCAATCATAAAAAAATATTAAATATATGTTGATAAATTTTGTTGATAAGTTTGATGTTTTATGATAAAAATAATTTATACTTTAGAGGAGATGATAAAATGATAAAGATTGTAAAAAATATAGAAGATGCAGGATTTGTAACACACGCCGGGAAGTTCCACGCAGATGAAGTTTTTGCTACAATATTATTAGAAAAAATATATGATAAAATAAATTTAATAAGATTACCAGAAGTGGATGGCATTAATTTGGATAAAAAATTTGTATATGATATAGGAGGAGGAAAATTTGATCATCATCAAATAGGAGGTAATGGTCAAAGAAATTCTGGTATAAAATATGCGGCTTTTGGGTTAGTTTGGAAAGAATTTGGAAGAAAGTATTTACAAAAAAAACAAGTTAATAATATTGAAGAGTGTTTTAATATGTTTGATAAAAACTTTGTTCAATTTATAGATGCAGGAGATAATGGACAAATAAAATACGAAAATATAGATATAAATTTAGTAACTTTATCAGATATAATAGAAGGATTTAATCCAAATTGGAATGAAGATACTGATCCAGATGAAAAATTTACAGATGCATTACAAATTGCAAAAAAAGTTTTTGATAATAAAATAGAATCTATAATTTCTAAATGTAATGCAAAGAAATTTGTAGAACAAGCAATAGAAAATTCTGAAAATGGAATAATGATTTTAGATAAGTTTATGCCATATCAAGAGTTTATATTAGAATCTAACAATGGAAAAGCAGGTAAGATATTATATGTAGTTTTTAAATCAAACAGAAAAGGTTATACTATAAAGGCTGTGCCAAAAAAAATTGGAAGTTTTGAAAATAGAAAAAGTTTTCCAAAAGAATGGTGTGGATTAAGAAATGAAGAGCTACAAACTGTAACAGGAGTTAAAACTGCAACTTTTTGTCATAATATGGGTTTCATATGTGTAGCAAATGAATTTGAAGATGCTTTAAAATTAGCTAAAATGGCCGTAAATTGCTAAAAATTGTTCTAATACAGTTGAAATTTGAATATAATAGTGATATAATAATTGTTCAAAGACAAAAAGAAAGGGTGAAAAAGAATTGTTTATTCAATACTTTAATCGGAAAAGCCACAAAATCTTTGTAATTAGCAAAGTTTTTGAAGTGGCATTTCTGGTAGCAATTGTAATTTATGCTATTGCTACTAAGTAAAAAAATGGGGGGAAAATGTTATCGATAATTTTCGTAACTTTTACCCCCTTTTTTTATTATTTTGAAATACTTTCATTATTTGAGCTTTCTTCAATAATAGAAGTACAGTGAGGACATCTGGTTGCTTCTATATTAATTTCAGAGCAACAATAAGGACATTTTTTTGTTGTAGGCTCTTCTTTTTCTTCCACTTTTTTTCCTAGTTTTGAAAGTGCAGCTTTGTTAATATCATTTATTTTATTAACAATTTTTATTGCCATAAATAATGAAAAAGCAATAATTAAAAAGTTAAGAATGGTATTTAAAAATTGACCATAAGCAATATGTATTTCTCCAATATTAGCAGTTAGTCCTGAAATATCGACTTTTCCAATTAAACAGGAAATTGCAGGCATAATTATATTGTCAACTAAAGAATCAACAATATCTTTAAAAGCATTACCAATGATAATACCAACTGCCATATCTAAAACATTTCCACGCATTATAAATTTTTTAAATTCTTTAAACATAAAAATTCCTCCTAAAAAGTGTATATGTAAAATATTATATTATTTTGTAGAAAAAAGTCAATAAATAATACAAAAATGGTATTGATTTAGTGGCATTTTTGTGATAAAATACCACTATTGAGAAAAATAGTAAGTAAACTATCTTTCCTTACTTGCACAAAAAGTGTAGGTTTTATATCCATAAGGAGGTGAAAAAATAATGAATAAATACGAAAGTGTTATCATTATTAATCCAACTGTAGATGAAGAAGGAATAAAAGCATTAATTTCAAAATTTACAGATTTAATTAATAATGATGGTAAAGTAGAAAAAGTTGATGAATTAGGAAAAAGAAAATTAGCTTATGATGTAAAAAAATTCTCAGAAGGATTTTATGCAGTATTCCATTTCGAGGCTAATTCTGACTTAATTGCAGAGCTTGAAAGAAATTACAGAATAACAGATGAAATTATAAAATTCATGACAGTAAAAAAAGATTAATAATTGTAAAAAAAGGCCTTTATTAATAAATAAAGGAATGGTGAAATTATGAACAAAGTTATATTAATGGGAAGATTAACAAGAGACCCAGAAGTAAGATACACACAAACTAATAATACATTAGTTGCTTCATTTTCATTAGCTGTAAATAGAAGATTTGCTCGTCCAGGTGAAGAAAGACAAGCTGATTTCTTTAATATAGTTGCGTGGAGCAAATTAGGTGAATTTTGTAGTAAATATTTTAAAAAAGGTCAACAAGTTGGAATAATCGGAAGATTACAAACAAGAACTTGGGATGATGAACAAGGTCAAAAACACTATGTAACAGAAGTTATTGCTGAAGAAGCATACTTTGCTGATAGCAAAAGAGACGGAGATATGGGTGGAAACTCTAATTTCGATGCTACTTTTGGAGCAATGCCAACACAAAACACTGGTGCAAGTGAAAATTCAGACTTTGAAACATTTTCCGGAGATGACCTACCATTTTAATTAATAGTTAGGGGGGAAAAAATAAAATGGCTGATAAGAAAAATAATAGAAGAAATAACAGAAATAATAATGATGATGATTTTAATCCTAAATTCAAGAAAAGAAAGAAAGTTTGTCCTTTATGTAAAGACAAAAATCTTGTATTAGATTATAAAAATCCAGAACAATTAAAGAAATTCATTAATGAAAGAGGTAAAATATTACCAAGAAGAGCTACAGGTGCATGTGCTAAACATCAAAGAGATATTACTTTAGAAGTAAAGAGATGTAGACAAATTGCTATGTTACCATATACTCAAGAATAATAATATGTGTATAAAAAAGTTGCAATTACCAATATGGTAGTTACAACTTTTTTCATACAATAATGCAAAGTAATGTAATTAAAATCATATTATTCATATAAATTAATTATTTATAGATTATATAATTTATAAATAAAAAAGAGTTTTATTGTGAATGGTAATACTATAGTACTAAAAACTAGATTAATCCAAGAATTTTTTTTGCTCTTGTTACATCATCGTTATTTGCAGTACGAATACCTTCTAAAGGATATTGTAAACCTAAATTTGTCCACTTAAATTTTCCAAGGTCGTGATAAGGTAAAATATCAACTTTTTTTACAGTTTTTAAAGTACCTAAAAAATCTTTTAATTTTATTAAATCTTCTTCTTTATCGGTTATTCCAGGAACTAATACTTGCCTGATCCATATATCTTTGTCATTGTCAGATAAATATTTTGCAAATTCAAGCTCTTTTTTATTAGAAACACCTGTTAAGTTTTTGCAAATATCATCATTTATACATTTTATGTCTAATAAAAATAAATCCGCAAGCGAAATTACTTCTTTTATAGTATCTGTTAAGGCAACAGATCCAGATGTGTCAACAGCAATTGTAATGCATTCTTTTTTTAGTTCCTTAAATAGCTCTATAAGAAATTTTGATTGAAGTAATGGTTCACCACCACTTACAGTAATACCACCACCAGATGCAATAAAGTAGTTCTTATATTTTAATATTTTTTTCATTAAATCAGGGACGCTATATAATGTACCAGTATTAACATCCCAGGTATCTCTATTTTGGCAGTATTTACACTGTAAATGGCATCCTTGCATAAATATAATATAACGAATTCCGTGGGCCATCTACAGCTCCAAATGATTCAAAAGAGTGGACTCTTGCTAATAAATTATTTTCCATAATATATCCTTATATAACAAATTTAGGTTTTTATAAAGGATTTACCTATAAACCAATAGTATCTAGTAAGATGATTCAAATAGAAATCACTTTACAATCTTAAAGAATAGTAACATATTAATTAAAAAAATTCAAATAAAATTTTGATAATAATTAATTACACAAATCATTGCAAAAATAGTATAAAGTCTGATATAATCAAAGCATAAATTAAGGAAGGAAAATAAAAAAATGAACGAAAAGACAAAAAAAATTATAAAAAAATTATTAATAGTGATATCTATGATTAGTATTGCCATTTTTGCATATTCAATAACACCAAAAGCATTTCAAAATGATACATTTTATACTATAAAAATTGGAGAACATATTGTAAAGAATACAGAAAAAGTAACTGATTTGTTACCGTGGAATAAGGGATTAGATATGCAAGATCCATTTTCATGGCATAAGGATTTACCATATACATATCCACATTGGTTATATGATGTAGGAACATATGCTGTATATAGTGCTGGTGGATTTCAAGGGATTTATTATGCAACCTGTGTATTAGCTATATTACTAGGTTGGATAATATTCGGAATAAATGAAAAACGAAGTAAAAGGACAATATTATCTTTTGCAATAACAATTGCGTCATTATTTTGTTTAAAAAATTTTATAGCAGCAAGGGCACAATTGGTAACATTTATATTATTTGCACTAACGTATTTGGGAATAGAGCAATTTTTAAAAACAGGTAAAGTTAGGTACGCAATTATGTTGATAATAATACCAATTATAATTGCAAATATACACTGTGCAGTGTGGCCTTTTTACTTTGTTTTATATATGCCTTATATAGTGGAACAATTAATTTATTGGGGACTAACTAATGATTATAAATCTAGAATAAAGAAAATAAAATTATTACTAAAGAGACGAAAACTAACAAAAAGCGAAGTCGAAAAACAAAAATTAGAAATAAAAAAAGAGCAAGAGGCTCATATAAACAATATGGATGAAAAACTTGAAAAGTGTTATAAACTTAGAATAAGAAAAGAAAAAAATATTAAATGGCTAATTTTAATTGTTATAATATGTGTATTTACAGGATTTTTAACTCCAATTAAAGGTACGCCATATACGTATTTATTAAAAACAAATGAAGGAAATACAACACAAAACATATCTGAACATTTACCATTAACATTAATAAACAACGAAAATATGATGATTATTTTAGTTATTGTATTAGGTATTTTAATTTTTACAAGAGTAAAAATTAAGGTTAGTGATTTCTTTATGTTATCGGGACTTATTTTAATGAGCTTTATGTCGCAAAGGCAAGTGTCAATGTTGGTTTTAATTGGAAACTTCATACTAGTAAAATTGATATGTGAGTTATTAGAAAAAATAGATGAAAAATATAAAATAAAGAATTCAAATTATATATATTATTATTTGATATTATTTATTATAATGGTTATTGTAAATTGTATACTTTCAATAAAGGGATTTAAGATAAGAAAAGAAGAAAACTTTATAAATTATAGTTCATATCCAGTAGAAGCAGCTGATTTTATTGAAAATAATTTAATTCCATCAGTAGGAATTGAAAATTTGAGATTATATAATGAATATAATTATGGAAGTTATTTATTATATAGAAATATCCCTGTATTTATAGATTCTAGAGCAGATTTATATACACCAGAATTTAATGGGGAAAAGGGTGCAAATGGTAAATATATTGGTAGAGATATTTTTACAGATTTTTTAAATATTTCAAGTTTAGCTTCAGATTATGAAAGCAAATTTTCAGAATATGATATAACTCACGTAATTACATATTCAAATTCAAAATTAAACTCAATAATAGCTAAGGATTATAAGTATAAACAGTTATATGATGATGGGAATTTTACAATTTATGAAAGATCATCTGCCAAAAAGATTGAAGAAAATGATAGTGAAGGATCAAGTAATGAAAAAAATCAAGTTTTTAATATTAACTATTCTATTATTTATAATTGATCAGATAATTAAAAATATAATAGTAAGTAATAATAATATTTTACCTAAAGAGGTTATTAAAAATATATTATATATTTCATATTGTGAAAATAGGGGAATTGCTTTTGGAATGGGGCAAGGAAGTGTAGAGTTAATTCTTTTTATAACATTAATAATAATTAGTTTTATAGTAATATATATTTTTATATATTACTATAAATTTAATAAAATTATGCTTATAGGTATGGCTTTTACGATAGCAGGAGGTCTTGGTAATTTATATGACAGAGCATTCAGATCTTATGTAATAGATTATATAGACTTTAGCGAAATAGTAGATTTTCCCATATTTAATTTCGCAGACATATGTATTGTTGTGGGAGTAATTATAATTGGAATTTCATACTTAAAAAATGAAGGTGGAGAAGTAAATGAAAGAATTAATAGTTGAAAATAATGATAACATAAGATTAGATTCATATATAGCAAATGAAAATTCAGACTTATCAAGAGCTGTTATTCAAAAATTGTTAGAAGAGGGAAATATATTAGTAAATGATGTTATTAAAAAAAGTTCGTATAAAGTAAAAAAAGGTGATGTAATAAAAATTGAAATTCCAGAGCCAAAAGAATCAAAAATAGAAGCACAAGATATTCCAATTGAAATTGTATATGAAGATAATGACATTATTGTTGTAAATAAACCAAAGGGATTAGTTGTTCATCCAGCAAATGGGAATGAAGATGGAACATTAGTAAATGCAATAATGAATATATGTAAAGATTCTTTATCTGGAATTGGAGGAGAAAAACGTCCTGGAATTGTACATAGATTAGATAAAGATACATCTGGATTATTAATAGTAGCTAAAAATGATAAAGCACATTTAAAAATGAGTGAACAAATAAAAGATAGAAAAGTAAATAAAAAATATATTGCCTTAGTAAGGGGAATAATAAAAGAAAATGAGGCAACAATTAATATGCCTATTGCTAGAAATAAAAAAGACAGAAAAAAGATGGCTGTAGATAAAGAGGGAAAAGAAGCAATAACTCATTTTAAAGTATTAAAAAGATATGATAAATATACATTACTAGAGGTAAAAATTGATACAGGAAGAACTCATCAAATAAGAGTTCATATGGCCGAAATTGGACATCCTGTTATTGGTGATGAAGTATATTCTAATGGGAAAAATGAATTTAATGTAAAGGGTCAAATGCTTCATGCTAAAAGCTTAGATTTTGAGCATCCAATTACTGGCAAAAAAATGCATTTAGAAGCGGAACTTCCAGATTATTTTAAAAAAGTAATTGATATATGTGAAGAACGATTGAAAAGAGGTGAATAGTTTGGAAGAGATGAGATTGCAAAAATTTATTGCAAATTCAGGAGTATGTTCAAGAAGAAAAGCAGAAGAATATATTTTAGCTGGAAAAGTAAAAGTAAATGGTAAAATTGTAACTGAACTTGGTACAAAAGTTGATCCACAAAAAGATGAAGTTATTTTTAATAATAAAAAAATAGAGCAAAATAGTGAATATGAATATATTTTGATAAATAAACCAGTTGGATATGTAACTACCGTAAAAGATCAATTTGATAGACCAATTGTATTAGATTTAATAAAAGGTAACAAAACCAAAGTATTACCAGTTGGAAGATTAGATATGTACACATCTGGTGCACTAATTCTTACTAATGATGGAGATTTTATAAATAAAGTTACACATCCCAAAAATGAAATTGAAAAAACATATAATGCAACTGTTAGAGGTATTGTTGATGAAAATGATGTTGAAAAATTAAGAAATGGTGTAAAAATAGATGATGAATATATTACAGGAAAAGCAAAAGTAAGAATATTAAAAATAGATAAGAAAAAAAATATTTCTAGATTGGAAATTATAATACACGAAGGAAAAAATAGGGAAGTAAGAAAAATGTGTGAAGCGGTTGGAAAAAAAGTTATTGCATTACATAGAGCAAAAATTGCAAATATTGATGTTAAAAATCTAAAAATAGGTCAATGGAGATTTTTAACAAAAGAAGAGATAAAAACTATTGTAAATCAATAAATTTAATTATATAATAAACACAATACATAAGATAAAGGAGATAGTAAAAATGAAATATCAAAAATTCATCCCAGAAGGATGGTTTAAAAAACAAAGAACAATAAATAGTAATATGTTAGATAATGCTATAAGAACACAAGAAATATTAGAAGCAAAGGTAACTGAATGTGATGAAAATTATAATTTACTTTTAGACTTTGGTGAAAATAAAAAAGGAATAATAAACAAAAATGAAATTGAACTAATAGGAAAAAATGATAAAACAAATATTAGTACAAGTAAAGTAAACAAGTATGTTCAATTTAAAGTAAAGGGAATAGATGAATCTAATAATTACATACTATCACGAAAAGATGTAGAACAAGATGCTATAAAATGGCTAAAAAATGATGTAAAAGAAGGTAATGTTTTAAAGGGCATTGTTAAAAGTATACAACCATATGGTGCATTTGTAGAAATTGGCGGAGGCGTTGTTGGACTTGTACATATTGAAGATATGTCAGTTGCAAGAATAAAAAGTCCTAAAGAAAGATTACATATTGGACAAAAGATAAATATTATGGTAAAATCAATAGATAAAGAGCATGGCAAAATAATATTAACATACAAAGAGCTTTTAGGAACATGGGAAGAAAATATTCAAGACATAAAAGTTGGAACAACAATAGTTGGAAAAGCAAGAGAAGTGGAAAAATCAAAAAATGGAATTTTCATAGAGCTAAAGCCAAACCTAGTTGGACTAGCTGAATATAAAGATGGAATTGAATATGGACAAAATGTTAATGTTTATGTCAAAAAAATAATACCAGAGAAGAAAAAAATAAAATTAATAATTGTTTAAATATTTTTATAGGAGGTAAAATACTGTGGTTGAAGATAACGAAATAAAAGCTGTGACATCACCATTTGCAATTAGGGAAGGTGAAATAAAAGTATTTGATGGTAAGGATGGATATGTTTCTATGAATCAAATTATTCAAAGAATAAACTTGGGACATATAAACGATTTACATTTTAAGGTACTATCATTAGTAAACGAATTTGAATTTATTACTTCAAGACAATTATTTCAATTATTAGAAATAAATGGTTTTGAAATAAAATCTCAAGATAAATTAAATGGGAAATTAGATCAATTAGTAAAAGCAAAAATATTAACAAGATATTATTTTAATTCAGATGATGGTAAAGGAATTTATAGAATTTATTGTCTTGAAAAAATGGGAAAATATTTACTTAATTCAAGAGGAGAAGAATGTAAATGGCAACCAACAGACAATACAAAACCAGTTGCAATGATAAAAAAGAGATTAGCAGGAAATCAGGTAATAATAGCATATTTAAGAAAAGTAAAAGCATTTGATAGTTATACACCAAAGCCATCAATTACTGCTAAAATGGCAGGAAAAACATTCAAAGCAACAGGTGGAGCAATAAAATTAACAAAAAATGATAAATCAATAGATTTCGTATTCGAAGTTGTAAGAAGAGAAGATGACTGGCAAAAAAAATTGATTGATAAAATGAAATTTTATAAAGATTTTTATGATAATTTTGTTCCAATGGATTCTGGTTTCAGAAGTTTACCTCAATTAATAATTGTTTGTGAAGATGATAAACATATGGCTGAAACATTTAAAACAATAGTAATGAATGATTTATTAATAGACAAAATTAAATTATACTTTACAACTGATTTAAGACAAAATGATGAAAACTTAGATGAATCATTAACTGAATTTGTATTAAATGAAGAAACTGGAAAATACAAAATTAAAAATACAAAAATAAAATTATTAGATTAATAATAAAAAGGGCTACAAAATAATTGTTAGCCTTTTTTTATTGGTTATGGTATTAATAAAATATTAAATTTGTTATATATGAGCAGGGAAGATAAGTTACAATCTTTTGAATATAAAAAACATCTTTATTAAAAATTAATAAAGATGTTTTTGTTTTTAATTATTATTTTTTTTATTCTTCTTATTTGTTGGTGAGATTATTGCATCACCTTCATCAGCATTGTCAAATATTGAATCAAAATTACTTGAACGAATTGGATCTAATTCTTCTTCAGAATCATCGTCATTTACAAATGTAGGTATAACATTTTTCTTTATTTTCTTTTTTGCTGACTCTGGATTATCATCAGACATTCCATTAGTAAACTTCGCAAAGTTTAAATTTGTTACAGGTTGTTTTTCATTATATTTGGCTTCAATAAAATTCAATGAACCAATACCAACACTGCTCTTTCCTCCTGAATCACGTACTTTGTAAATACATTGTTTAAATTTAATTGTTTGTATTTTTCCAGGTTTATATTTTGCAACTTTTTCATTTTTAATATTTCCAAGGCTGGCTGTATATTCACCTTTTGCAGTATCATATGTTCTATTGAAGCTCCACTTACTTTTTTCGCCAAGTTCTTTAGACCACCAGTCATTATCTTCTGGAACATTATTTCCAAATACAACTTTATGTGCACAGTTAGCAATAATTGTTTTTCTATATTTATTATTTTTTGCATTTAGTTGATCTAAATTTTGTACAGATATAACAGATCCAACTCTATATTTTCTATATAATGTAAATATTGGTTCTGTAGAATCAGATATAAAATCAGAAAATTCATCAATATATAAGAAATGAGGAATTCTAGTTGATTCTATTCCAGGTCTTCTTAGTACAGCATATTGCATTGATAATAAGAAAAATAATCCAAAAGCTGTATGTGCTGCGGCTCCAAGGTCTCCACGTCGTGTGCATAATAGTGTAAATTCACCATTAGCTAAAGCTGAGTCAAAGTTTAAGTTGTCTGTTCTCTTACATAATATATTCCTAATACCAGGATATCTTAATAAATTATCAAGTTGTGTTGTTGCAGAAGATACATATTTTTCTGTATCTTGACGATAGGTACTTTCTTTATAAAAGTTCTTTTTAAAGTATGTTAATAATATATTGAATTTCTTAGATAATTCTTCATCTTTTTCCATTTCTTCGCACATTTTTTGAATTATATCAAAATCATTAAATGCATTTAACATATCTTCTAATGTAGGTAGTTCATCATCATGCATTCTTGGGTACATTACTTTTAATAGTATAGATAAATTTTCAATTGCCTGTGTGGCAAAATTTGCTTGAACTCCTAAATTTAAATCCAGATCAGCTTGATTTGAGCTGTGTAAAGCCTTTAAAACAGTAGATATAATTATAGAGGTTTGTAATGGATTATCATATGAAAATGGATTTAATCCAGGTGAATCATCAGAATTCGGATCAATAAGATTAACATTAACATGATAATTTTTTGCAACTTTTAATATACGAGAAATAGATTCAAAATCAGGTGATATATATGTTAAGCCTAAATCTCTATAAATAATTTTATCATCAGATGTGGCATAAATCAATTTTTTCATACAAGATTTATAACTAGAAACCTTTGATGAATTTGGTGAAATCATATTTAATGAAAAGTTTTTATTTATATAGTCATTATCGTAAGGGCAATTCAAATTAGCAAGTCCTGATTTTAATGCTGCAAAACCAAATTCTTTTGATGTTTTCTTATAAAAATATTTCTTTTCAATATCTCTTGCAATCATTGGTTCAAATATTAAAGATGTTTTTCCAGAGCCAGATACACCAACAACTAACATGGATTCAAAACGCTTATCTTCTGAAATTTTTACACTTTTTCCAGTATTAGTATCAGTACATAGTTTTATTTCACAACTGTATTCGCCGGTAGTTGTCTTTTCTTTATTAGATAAGTTTATACCTGAATAAGAGTAAATTGATTCACAAATATCTGGAGTATCATTTATAGTTGTAATTAACCATTTTATTACAGGGTAGAATGTTGTAAGTGGAAAATAAAGCGAAATACTACGAAAGGCAGGTGCTATTAAGCTTGAAAATTCTGTAGCAATTATAGGATATGATGGTGCTGATAAAAGTAATAGCCAACATCCAGCATTAACCATTTGTGTAACCATTGAAATTATTAGTATATATAAAGCTATTATATACAAATAAAAAAATGATAGCTTTGTTTTTTCCGATTTTGCAAATTTCGAACTACATGAAAATAGGAAAGCAAATATAGGACAACAAAAAGCTAATGCGTATTTTATTGGTCCCCAATATGAACTTCCTATTCCTGTAAATATCATAATTAAAATTTCTGCGATTCTATCTATTGTTAAATATATAGTTAGTAAAGTTAATATAAATGTCAGAAATGTGTTTCTGTCAGTTTTTAATAACTTTAAGAATTTATCAATTATTTTCAAATTTTTCACCACTTTCAAAAATTAAACTATTACTTTTATATTATCCTATAAATTGGGCAAAATTTCAAGTGTTTTGACATAATTTGTTGAGATTTGGATAATAAATGAGAGGAATTATACGTAGGTATATGAATATATTAAAATAAAAAAGGATTTTATATGAAAAATAAAAGTAAAATTTTAAATGGGGTTATCTCGTTAATTATTGCTCAATGTATTGTAAAAATATTGGGGCTAGTGTATAAGCTATATTTGGCAAATAAGCAAGGGTTTGGTGATTGGGGAAATGCAATATATAATTCTGGATATCAAATATATGCTTTGTTACTTACAATATCTTCTATTGGTGTTCCAAATGCGGTGGCAAAATTAATTGCAGAGAAAAATTTTTCTGGAAATAGGGAAGAAGTTGCGAAAATCTTAAAAAGTGCACTGATAATTTTTGCTTGTATTGGTTTAGTTGGAAGTATTTGTTTAGCAGTATTTGCAGATTTTATTTCAAATAATTTACTTAATATTGGAGAAGCTAAATATACAATAATTGCATTGTCGCCAGCAATATTTAATGTGTGTTTAATTTCTGTATATAGAGGTTTTTATAATGGAGTAAATAGGGTAGATATAACAGCAAAATCACAAAGCGTAGAGCAAGTTTTAAAAACAGTATTTACAATAATTTTAGTGGAAATTGCATTTTATATAACAAGTGCTAATACAATAATAATGGCTGCTGTTGCAAATTTTGCAACAACATTAGCTACATTATTTAGTTTTATATATTTATATAGAAAAAATAATTTGAAAAATATTAAAATTGGATTTCAAAGGGGATATGTAAAACGAATTTTAGGAGTTTCTATTCCAATATCATTAAGTAGTATTTTTGCTTCATTAAATAGAAATATTGATTCTGTTACAGTGGTTAGATTTTTGAAAGAAAATATAGGTGAAGTTGGTGCAAAAATACAATATGGAATTTTGAGTGGAAAAGTAGATGTGCTCTCATCTTTGCCTGTTTCTTTTATAATTGCAATCGCAACAACAATTATACCAATGGTTTCATCATTAAATGCACAAAAAAATAGCAAAGAGCTAAATAGAATTATAAAAACATATTTATTGTTTACAATATTATTAGTTTTACCGTGCTGTTTTGGAATGATTGCTTTTTCAGATCAAATATTATTATTATTGTTTAAAAATAGTAGAGGAAGTTTATTACTTAAAATTAGTGCTATATCAATGATATTTATAGCATTTGAACAAATTATAAATTCAGTATTACAAGGTGTGGGAAAGGTGTTTATACCAACGATTTCAATATTTATTGGAGTTATTGCAAAAATAATTTTAAATATTAATCTAATAAAATTACCATCAATATATCTTATTAGTGGTGTTGCAGGTGCTTGTATTGCAACAATGGTATGTCATTTGATTGCATTTTGTATTAGTTTTAATGTAATGAAAAAATATACAAAAATAAAATTAAATTTTTTCAAATATATCTTGAAACCTGTAATTGCTTCTTGTATAATGAGTACAGCTTTGTATTACAGTTATTTTTTCTTGAAAGGTATATTTATAGAAAATATAGCTATAATATTAGCAATAGTAATCGCTGGACTAATGTATATTCTTTCTGTAATTGCTCTAAAAATTTTGAACAAAGATGAGTTAGGATTGATACCATTTATTTCTAATTTCAGAAAAAAATAAAAATTATGAGAAAAAATGATGAAAAAAGAAGGATTTTGCATAAATTTGGCGAATATTCATTATAGTAGTTTATAAATCTGCAATAGACCGGAATTATAAAGTACATAATATGAAATTCAATAGGAGGTAATGAACAATGAACAAATCTGATTTAATTGCGGCAGTAGCTGCTAAAACAGGAGACACAAAGAAAAATGCTGAAGCATCAATAAATGCATTAATCGATGTTATAGCAGAATCTTTAAAAGACGGAGAAAAAATCCAAGTAGTAGGTTTCGGATCATTCGAAGTAAGAGAAAGAGCTGAAAGAAAAGGAAGAAATCCACAAACAGGTAAAGAAATGAAAATAGCTGCTAAAAAAGCTCCTGTATTCAAAGCTGGAAAAGCATTAAAAGATGCTGTTAATGGATAATTAAAATAATTGAAATTTATATATATAAATAATATGAATTCATATAAAGCATAGTATATCTATGCTTTTATTTAATTAAAAATTGATTAACTTAATAATTCAAAAAGGCAAAATACTTATAAAAATGTTTTGCCTTTTTTATTTTGCAGAAAAAATGAGTGCTATAATTGAAAATATAATATAAGATATGGGATTGAAATAGATATGTCACAAAAACATTGAAAATATAATATAAATGAAAAATTAAAATGGGGGCACTAGTTTTATATAAGACTGATGCCCTTGTTTTATATAAAAAAATAAATAAAGGAATTTCACACAACGCTCTTGTATATACATAAAATATATGATAAAATAGACTTTACATAATTTAAAAGAGAGGAGTAATATGATGAAATTTTTTGACAGATTTTATTTAGACAAAGAAAAGGATATAATTGTAAATTTATATAAAGAAAATGAAGATGAATTAAAATATATAATAGAAACACCCAACCATAAAACTGGAAATTTAATAACAAATTTAGCCAAAATATGCGGAGTTGAAACAATAAAAAATGATAAAGATATGAAAATAATTGAAGGCATAATTCCAGCAAGTATAAATTGCGATAATGAAGAAGTATATATATTCAGATTAGGTGGAATAAAAATTGCAAATATATATTTAAACAGAAAAATAGAAATAAAAGCACAAATACCTGCAATTAATAAAACATTAATGTCACAAACAAAAGAGTATAAATTAGATGTTAAAAAAACATTAATAAAAACATATATCTTAAAAAAATATAAGTTTAGAACAGATTTACATACACATATACATGCAAATTTAAATTCAGATGATTTAATAGCACTAGGAATAAAACATCAAATAAAATATTCATTATATTACATAAAAAAGCTAGGATTGAAATTATCTGATAAACAGGCAAATGATTTATTTACAGAAAGATGTAAAATAGAAAAAAAATACGCTTATTGTGATTTACCAGGAAAAAAATTAATAAGAAAAATTGATGACGAGACATATATAAATTTTGCTGACTTAATTTTAAATAATCCAAAAGATATGGAAGAAAATATTGCTAAAATAAGAAATAGCCTAGTATTAATGAAAGATGGGCAAGCAGTATTTACAAACTTAGAAAAATTATATATTTATCGTTACGCTTTTTCAAAAGGAAAAATAAGTGAAAATAAAATAGCAATAAGAAATAGTAAAATAGATAAAATACCTAGCAGAACAATTAAAAATGTTTTATATAAAATGCAAGAAGATTCTGTAAGTGAAAATTATAAAAATAACACTTTATTACAAGACAAATTATTATGGGTAGCTAGAGAATATCAAAAACAAGGAATTACATATGCAGAAATTTCTGTAACTTGGATTGTAAGAAAAGGTGAGGAAGGTGCTAAAATATTACAAGAGCTACACGAAATATTACCTAAAATAGAAAAAGAAACAGGTGTAAAATTAAGATTTTTAGGTTCTTTTAGTAGAACCCTAATGACAGAAGAGCAATTAAAAGAAGGTATTGATGTTTTAAAAGTTGCAGCAAAAAGTCCATATATAGTTGGTAGTGATATCATTGGTGAAGAAATAAATGATATTCGTAATTTTAAACAAGTATTAAAAGAGCTTGTTGAATTTGCAATAGAGCAAGGTGATGGATTTACAATTCGTGTTCACGCAGGTGAGAATGATAGTTTTAAAGAAAATGTTGAAAGAGCAATTGAATGTATAAAAGAAGCTGTTCCAGAAGGTAAAAAAATGCCAAGATGTAGAATAGGTCACGGATTATATGGTATTGATTTGGAAACAGAAAACGGAAAAAAATTAGTTGAAGACTTAAAAAAAGATGGAGTAATATTAGAATTCCAATTAACATCAAATGTAAGATTAAATAATTTAACAGATTTATCATCACATCCTATAAAAAGATATTTAGCTAATAATGTAAATTGCGTTCAAGGTACAGATGGATGTGGATTCTACGGAACTGATTGTATGGAGGAGCAAATGGCTCTTACAAATTTATTAAATTTAACAGATGAAGATTTAGCAAAGATGAAAAAGGTAGAAGATGACTTGATTTCTAAAAATGATGAATACTTTAAAATTAAAAGCAAAAAATTTGAAGAATGGTTAAATGGAAGAGATATAAAAGATGCTATTTTACAAGAAGAGCTAGCTGAAATTGAAAAAAATAAAAACAGAGCTTTTTCAATAGGAAGAAATACAGATATAGATTCAGCAGAAATTTTAAAAGAAAAAATAGTAAAATTACCACAAGATAAAGTGCCTATTATTATTGCCGGTGGAAGTTTTAATTCAAAAGGAAGAGAAACTGTTATTACAGAAAGAGGAAAAGAATTACTAAAAGAGCTTATTGAAAAATTGGATAGTGAAAAAGCATATTTTGTTATAGGTCATAAAATGCAAGGGTACGAAAAGGCAATTATTGATATAAGTAAAGAAGTAAATAAAAAATTTGAAATAGATGCAATAATTCCGAAAAAAGTAACAAAAGAGCTAGCAGAAATGTTGGTAAAAAATGATTTAAATGGAGTATGCATTTCAACAGAATCTGAAGAGCTTGGAATATATAAAAGCTTTAATTATGAAATTTTTGAAAGAAGACCTTCAGTTGTATTAGCCTTTGACGGAAATTCTCCAGTATCAAATTTAGTGCAAGAAGCAAAAAATGGAAAAGGAAAAGCAAGGATATACATAAATGATAGTGTTGAAGCACTAAAAGAAAAGGCAAAATCACTAGATGGTTATGTAACAAAATTTAGTGAAAAAAATGAAGAAATTATTAATCAGTTTGAAAATGATAATCCAGATATAATAATTGCTTAAAAAGAGATTCTTTAATACACTCATTAATTAAAAATTCGTTTTACTAATAAAAAATAAAATAAGAAAAATACAGGGAAATTTAATCATATTATAAAATTATGTAGAAATATAGTTTTGGAACTGTAATGAACTACAATAATAAGCTAATACTTCAATGAGAAAAGCCTAATTTAATAGGCATTTTCTCATATTAGCTATTATTGTTTTTCTTTTTACTGCAAATATTTTTTTAATCTTTTCCATTCAGTTAAGTAGTCTGTAAAAAAATTTTCTTCTGCAAATTATATTATCATTTCTAAATTTGTACAATTACGTAACATTCCGACTATTAATAAAAATCATATGTCAGATAATTTGTATGTTATATGTGCTTGACTTCTTGGGTCTTCTACTAAATCAAAATATATATCAAAACTTTCCTTTATATTCATTCTTATCACCGTATATAAGTTTATCATATATTTTTGAATTTTTGTAATATGATTAAATTTACATGCTTTTTTTCTGAGAAATATTGCAAATAATTTATAGAATGATATAATTCATATAAGATAAATATTTGTAATGGAGTAAGTATATGGAAAGAATTATACAAATGAAAAATGATGAAATTGTATATGCAGAAATTGATGCAATTTTAAATTTAATGGATGAAAAATACACAAATAAAATTCCACAAAAATTAAAAAATATATTCAAAGAAGAAAAAAGTCTTGATTATAAGCCTGTTATTGATACAAAAAAAGCATTGAATGAGCAAAAACTACAAAAAGGAACATTGGTAATTTTAGCAATGCTTTGTTTGAATTATTGGTGTGATAGCGAAGAAGAAAAACAAGAGCTTATAAAAGCATATTCTGAAAACGAAAGAAAAAATGAAGCCGAAATAAGAGAAAAATATAATCCTGATAATCTATTTAAAAAAAGAGAAGAAATACCATCTGATACACAAATGATAGAATATCATGAAGGAATGTTAACAAAAATATGGAATAAAATAAAATCTTTGTTTCATAGGAGGTAAATTTTAATAATGGATAGAAAAGAAGCATTAGAAAAAATGATAAAAGAAAGAGTAGAAATGAATCCAGATATTGTTAAGCAAAGATTGCATAAAATATGGAACTACTTTAATAAAATGAACAATATAGATAAAAGAAACCTAAAAAAGAATGTGGAAGATGGTCAAAGATTATACCGTGCTCCTGTATCACAATACATTGGAGGAAAACTTCTCAATCGCCCTTTAGAACAAGTGATATATATGGATGATGAATTTTTTAAAGAAAACCCGGATATTGCAATGTTTCAAATTACCCATGAAGCTTTACATGGTGTTAGTCTTTATAGGAATGGTAAAAAAGTTGTATTCGGACATTATAATACAACAGGAGGAAGTGCCACAAACCCATATAGTGCATTAAATGAAGCTACAACTCAAATGTTTGCTGAAGCTGTTGAAGGAAAGAGATTATCAGAAAATGAAGATTATTTATACTATATAAAAAATATTATGAGAGCCGTAACTGTTTTATTTGGGGAAGAAAAAATAGCTGACCAATATCTTGGTAATAATATAAATTTTGAAAATGATTTTAACCAATTTTCTGGAAATAAATTTAATTATTTTGCAACAGAAATGAATAACATTTATAACCTAGAACATAAAAGACGAGATAATAATGGAGTTCTAAGCACAAAAGATAAGGAAGCATTAGAAAATTATAAAGAAAACATAAATAAATTTGTTACACAATTAATTGCTAAAAAACAAGAAATAAATCCAAATACTTTTAATATGGTTGAAGGAGCATTACAAGACAAAATACTCTCTGACAAGTTAAATCCTGTACAGCAATGGATAAAACAATTTATGAAAGATTATGATGATGTTTCATATAATAGTGAGTTTGAGATAAGAGAAAAAAGTGAAGAAGAAAATATAAAAATTATTCAAAAAAGCATTAAGGAAGGGAAATTACCTTCTAATATTCCTAATGATATATATTCTATTGCTAGGTTATTAAAAACAGCAGATGCTATAACACTTGAAGGCGGAGAAGATTATCTTAGTAAATTTACTAAGATAAAAAATGTAAATAATGTCTTACTGAATTTAATGGCTAGTCCTGAAAGTAAATTAATGCACCAGGATGCAGAAAATAATAGGGCAAATAATACAAAGATAAGTCGTAAATTAACTAAAGCTGAGCAAGACAAGGTTATAATTAATTTTGCAAAACAATTCGGATCAAGTTATAGATATTTAGAATCAGATTCTGATTATGAAGAAAGAATAAATAATGAACAAAGTGATATTGAATATATTGCAGAATATGTAAATAGATATAATGTTGGAGAATTAAATGATTTAGATATACGCTCTAAAATAGTAAATAAAGAAACAGGTAAAATGGAAACATGTAAGATTTTTCAACTATTAAATGCAGCAGCAATATTATCTGTAGGTAATCAAAATTATTTTGAAACTTTGTGTAAATCACCTGAAGTAAAAGGAATATTGGAAAGAATGATGAATAGTTCACATATTCAAAATGTAATTGAAGACGGAGAACAAGCAAAGAAAAATAATCCTAATTCCAAAAAGCCATTAACTAATGGTGAAAAAATGAATATTGATGCTAAAAAAGCTCTTAAATCCAAGAAAGAAGGATTAAAGCTAAGAGATTTAGATGATGAAGAAATAATATTCAGTGATATAATTGCAAGAGTTCAGAAAGGTTCAACTACTTTAGGAGGGTTCGGAAAGGAAGATTTAGCTTTAGCAAGAATATGTTGTTTTCAAAGAGGACTAAAAACAGTACAGAGAGATTTTGGTGGAAATTATGGATTAGAAGTAATTGAAGATTCAATAAATCCACAAAAAATAAAAAGAGATACCATTAAGGCAAGAATTACTAATTTGGATATAAAACAAATGAAAAGAAGAATTGCAGACAAAATAAAAGGAATTAATCCAAAAGAAAAAGAGGATTCACAAAATAGATAATAAAGTGAAAAAAGTCTAAATTATACTTAAAATTTAGACTTTTTTATTAACAGTATCTTTTAATGCTTTTCCAGCTTTGAAACCAGGAACTGTAGATGTTGCAATTTTTAATTTTTCCAGTTTGCGAGTTTCTACCAGTACGAGCAACTCTTTTCTTGTGTATGATAATAAATTTTCCGCTGTTGTACTTTTACTGCTTAAATAGCAACTGATTTCTATTGTTGTCTTTCCATCGTTCTCTATTTTTCTTTTTTACTGCAAATATTTTTTATCATTTCCATTCAGCTAAGTAGTCTGTAAAAAACTCTACTTAATTTAAAACATCTATTATACCATGTGTTTTTTCAATAGTTGTAAATACTTCATATTCACATTCATTATCTGTTTCATCCATATATTTTGAATTTTTGTAATATGATTAAATTTTTCTGAAAAAAATAATATATGTATTGATTTTTTATTTAATATTAGATATAATAAAAAAACTAACCAAATAGGACTTGAGGAATATATCAAGTCCTATTTAATTTAATAAAAGGAGGAATTTTAGAATGGCAAAAGTACTAAAAGATGTATCAAGAACATTTAACGAATACTTATTATTACCAAATTTAACAGATGAAAGATGTATACCAACAAATGTAAGTTTAAAAACACCACTTGTAAAATTTAAAAAAGGAGAAGAACCTAAATATTCAGAGAACATCCCGTTTGTGTCTGCTATAATGCAAGCCGTTTCAGGAGAAAAAATGGCTATTGCTTTGGCGCGCGAAGGTGGATGTTCTTTTATTTTTGGTTCACAATCAATTGAAGCAGAAGCTGAAATGGTAAGACGTGTAAAAAAACATAAAGCTGGATTTATTGATAGTGATTCAAATGTAAAAAGTGGAACAACATTAAAAGATGTAATAGAATTAGTAGAAAGAACAGGTCATTCAACAGTAACAATCACAGAAGATGGAACAAGTAATGGAAAGTTTTTAGGTCTTGTTACAGATAAAGATTATAGAATTTCAAGAGCAAATTTAGATGATCCAATAGATAAATATATGACTCCAAGATCAAAAATAGTTTGTGCTAAAAAAGGTATAAGTTTAGCAGAAGCAAATGATATTATTTGGGAAAATAAAATTAGTTGTTTACCAATATTAGATGAAAATGATAATTTAGAGCATTTAGTATTTAGAAAAGATTATGAAGAAAGAAAAAATAATCCTAATTCTTTATTAGATGAAAATAAAAGATATATAGTAGGTGCAGGAATCAATACAAGAGATTATGAACAAAGAATACCAGCATTAGTTGAAGCTGGAGTGGATTTATTATGTATGGATTCATCAGATGGATATTCAGTTTGGCAAAAAAATACAATAGATTGGGTAAGAGCACATTATGGCGATGATGTAAAAATTGGAGCAGGAAATGTTGTTGATAAAGAGGGATTTTATTACTTAGCAGAAGCTGGAGCTGACTTCATAAAAGTTGGAGTTGGAGGAGGTTCAATTTGTATCACTCGTGAGACAAAGGGAATTGGTCGTGGACAAGCAAGTGCTTTATTAGATGTAGTAGAAGCTAGAGATGAGTATTATGAAAGAACAGGTATATATATTCCAATATGTTCAGATGGTGGAATTGTGCATGATTATCACATAACTTTATCATTAGCAATGGGTGCTGATTTTGTTATGATGGGTAGATATTTTGCTCGTTTTGATGAAAGTCCAACTAGAAAAGTTAAAATAGGTGGAAATATTGTAAAAGAATACTGGGGAGAAGGTTCAAATAGAGCTCGTAATTGGCAAAGATATGATTTAGGTGAAGCAGGAAAAAATAAGTTATCATTTGAAGAAGGTGTAGATTCATATATTCCATATGCAGGACCTTTAAAAGATAATTTGGCAATTACAGTAGCAAAAATAAAATCAACAATGTGTAATTGTGGTTCAATTTCAATACCAGAATTCCACGAAAAAGCAAGATTAACTTTAGTATCTAACATCAGTATAAAAGAGGGAAGTGCACACGATGTAATGCTAAAAGAAGTGGAAACACAAAATTAAATCTATATAAATAATAGATACATATATTTGTTAAAAAAATAGAAAGGAATTTTATAATGGATAAAGAATTAATACTAATAATTGATTTTTACGGTCAATATAATCAGTTAATAGCAAGACGTGTGCGTGAATGCAATGTATATTCAGAAATAGTACCATTTAGTACATCAATTGAAAAAATAAAACAAAAAAATCCAAAGGGAATAATTTTTACAGGCGGACCTGCAAGTGTATATGCAGAAAATGCACCAAAATGTAGTAAAGAAATATTTAATTTAGAAATACCAGTTTTAGGAATCTGCTATGGAATGCAACTTATGACACATATGCTTGGTGGTAAAGTCCAAAAAGCTGATAAAAGAGAATATGGTGTTACATCTGTAAATATAAATAATAGCTCTAAATTATTCAAAGGATTTGAAGATAAAAATGATTGCTTAATGAGTCATACAGATTTTGTAGAAAATCTTCCAGAAGGATTTGAAAATATAGGTTCAACAGATCATTGCCCAAATGCAGCAATGCAAAATACTAAAAAGAATTTTTATGGAATTCAATTTCATCCAGAAGTTAATCATACAAACAATGGAACAGAAATTATAAAAAACTTTGTTTATAATATTTGTGGTTGCTCTGGAAATTGGAAAATGAGCTCTTTTGCAGAGGAAACAGTTACAGCATTAAAACAAAAAATAGGAGATAAAAAGGCATTATGTGCTCTTTCTGGTGGTGTTGATTCATCAGTAGCAGCAGCATTAATAAATAAAGCAATAGGAAAAAATTTAACATGTATATTTGTAGACCATGGATTGTTAAGAAAAAATGAAGCAGAAGAAGTAGAGCAAGTATTTACAAAAAATTTTGATGTTAATTTTATAAAAGTAGATGCTAAAGAGAGATTTTTGAATAAATTAAAAGGAATAACAGATCCAGAGCAAAAAAGAAAAATAATAGGAGAAGAATTTATTAGAGTATTTGAAGAAGAAGCTAAAAAAATAGGAACTGTTGATTATCTTGTACAAGGAACAATATATCCAGATGTAATAGAAAGTGGATTAGGAGCAGGAGCTAAAATAAAAAGCCATCATAATGTAGGAGGATTACCAGACTATGTTGACTTCAAAGAAATAGTAGAGCCTTTAAGAGACTTGTTTAAAGATGAAGTAAGAAAAGTTGGATTAGAACTAGGATTACCAGAATTTTTAGTATATCGTCAACCATTTCCAGGACCAGGGCTTGCAATTCGTGTAATAGGTGATATAACAGAAAATAAATTAGATATATTAAAAGATGCTGATTCAATATTCAGAGAAGAAGTAGCAAAAGCAGGATGGGACAGAAAGATAAACCAATATTTTGCAGTATTAACAAACATAAAAAGTGTAGGAGTAATGGGAGATGAAAGAACATATGACTACACAATAGCACTAAGAGCAGTAACAACATCAGATTTTATGACTGCAGAATGGACAAAAATACCATACGAAATATTAGAAATAGTATCATCAAGAATAGTAAACGAAGTAAAACATGTAAATCGAGTGGTATACGATATAACCGGAAAGCCACCAGCAACAATAGAATGGGAATAATAAAATTTGAATATATAAAATTTATTCTTGTTGTATATTGAAAAGTTTATTTTTTGATATATAATATATATGAATTTTGATGAGAGGAGAATTTTATGAAAAAATCAACTAAAATTATTTTAATTATAGTAGGAATATTAATTGTGTGTCTTATTACTTTTGAAGGTTTTTTATTAGTGAAGAACAAACAAGATTCAGATAAGAAAATATCAGAGCTACAAAATGAAGTTACTAATTTAAAGGATGGAAATTATATAGAAAATTCCAATAATGTTTTAGAAAATACAACTAATGAAAAAAATGAAAATAAAAATACGAACACAACAAATAATAGTAAAAGTAATGAAACACAAACTAATACCGCAAAATCTACTGAAAATCAAACAAAAAATGAAGAAGTTAATTATAATAAGTATGATGAAGATGGTTATATAATATTAAAAAATAGTGAAGTGAAAAATAGTGATTATTATAAATTATGGAGAAATGAATCAGATATGACAGAAATACAAATAAATGAAGACGGTACATATTTATTTGATCATTATACAGCAAGTAGTGAAGTTAAAGGAACGTATAAAATAAATGGAACTAATATTATATTTACAGATGAAAATGGAACAGAATGGAATGGTACAATGAGGCGAGAAGAAGCTGGAAATTTAGCGTTAAAAATTTCTAAAAATGGTGAAAAAGTAACATTGTATGATGGAGAAGGAGATTAATAAAAATATTAATTAAAAGAAACCCTTAGTTTTGCAAATGCAGTATTAAACTGTATGTTTGTAAAGGGGTTTCTTTTTATTTGGATTTATGTGGAAAAAATTTTTTCGATATCGAAAAAATGTTACTTAATGATATAATACAGTCAGATAAAAATATAACTATATTTTATCTAACATTAGTACCTTATGAAAGGTGGAAAAATTATGATAAAATTTACAAAAATGCATGGACTAGGAAATGATTATGTGTATATTGATGCAACAGCTAAAACTGGGCAAAAAATAGAAAATGAATCAGACCTAGCTAAATTTGTCAGCAACAGACATTTTGGAATTGGTTCAGATGGATTAATTTTAATATGTGACAGTAAAGTTGCAGATTTTAAAATGAGAATGTTTAACTATGATGGTAGTGAAGCGGAAATGTGTGGTAATGGAATACGATGTGTAGGAAAATTTGTATATGACAAAGGTCTTACAAATAAAGAAAGTATTACAGTAGAAACTTTGGCTGGAATAAAAACACTAAAGTTTAATATAGAAAATAATAAGGTAAAAACTGTTCAAGTTGATATGGGAGAACCAATACTAAATCCACAAAAAATACCTGTCATATCAGAAGAAAAAATAGTAAAGAATTTAAAAATAAAAGCCAATGATAAAGAATTTAAATTTACATGTGTATCAATGGGAAATCCACATGCAGTAACAATTATTGATAATATAGATAATTTTGAAATTGAAAAATATGGACCAATATTAGAACATGATGAACATTTTCCTAAAAGAGCTAATATTGAATTTATTGAACTTATAGATAAAAATAAAATAAAAATGAGAGTATGGGAAAGAGGTGCTGGTGAAACTTTAGCTTGTGGAACAGGAGCATGTGCGTCTGTTGTTGCTTGTAATTTAAATGATTATATAAATAAAAAATGTACAGTAGCATTATTAGGAGGAAATTTATTTATTGAATGGAATAAAAAAGACAATCATATATATATGACAGGACCAGCAACAACAGTATTTGAAGGAATACTTGAATAATGTAAGTAAAATATATAAAAGGAGGGCTCTATGATTAAAATAAATGAAAATTTTTTAGATTTACAAGATAGTTATTTATTTTCAACAATAGCAAAAAAAGTATCAGAATTTCAAAATAATAATCCAGATAAAAAAATAATAAAACTAGGAATTGGAGATGTAACACTTCCTCTTGCACCAGCATGTGTAGAAGCAATGAAAAAAGCTTCAGATGATTTATCAAAAAAAGAAACTTTTATGGGATATGGACCAGAGCAAGGATATGAATTTTTGAGGTCAAAAATAGTTGAGCAAGATTATAAAAAATACGGAATTGATATTCAAACAGATGAAATTTTTGTTTCTGATGGAGCAAAATGTGATACAGGAAATATTGTTGATATTTTTTCAAAAGATAATAAAGTAGCTATAACAGATCCAGTATACCCTGTATATTTGGATACAAATACAATGGCAGGAAGGTCTGGTAAATATAATAAAGAAACAGGAAAATATGAAAATATAATATATATGCCATGTACTTCAGAAAATAATTTTGAACCAAAATTTCCGTCAGAAGTACCTGATATGATATATTTATGTTTTCCAAATAATCCTACAGGAACAGTACTTACAAAAAGTCAATTAACAAAATGGGTAAATTATGCTAAAGAAAACAAATCAATAATTTTGTTTGATAGTGCATATGAAGCTTTTATAACAGAGCAAAATGTTCCACATAGTATATATGAAATTGAAGGAGCAAAAGAAGTTGCAATAGAGTTTAGAAGTTTTTCAAAAACAGCAGGTTTTACAGGTGTAAGATGTGGATATACTGTAATTCCGAAAGCTCTAAAAGGATATACAAATTATGGAGATGCAGTTGAATTAAATAAATTATGGAATAGAAGACAATGTACCAAATTTAATGGTGCATCATACATAACACAAAGAGGTGCTGAAGCAATTTATTCTGAAGAAGGAAGAAAACAAATAATGCAGAATATTAAGTATTATCAAGAAAACGCTAAAATAATTAGAGAAGGGTTACAAAAAGCAGGATATACTGTATATGGGGGAATAAATGCACCATATATATGGTTAAAATTACCAGAAAATGTAAAATCATGGGATTTTTTTGATAAATTATTAAATGAATTGGCAATAGTAGGAACACCCGGAGTAGGGTTTGGTCCAAGTGGAGAAGGATATTTTAGGTTAACAGCATTTGGAAGTAGGTCAAATACAATTGAAGCTATGGAAAGAATAGCATCTAATATATATAAATAAGATAGAAAACAGAGCATATGTAAAAATAGCTCTGTTTTTTGAAAATATATGAAATAAAAAGTCAATTATAGAACTGCAAAAAAATCGCAAAAACATTGAAAAATCAATTGACATAGAGAAATAAATGTTATATAATGGAAAAGCATGTAAGATTAGCGATGAAGTAGGATGTGGCTACAACCTTTGAAATAGCAGGGTTGGAGGGAACTCCTATGGAGTATGTCGTGGCTTAGACCAGGCGGTAAGTTATTAAAATATAAGCACTTATCCCAAGAAAAATCATGCAAAAAACTTGGGCTTATATATTAGATGTTAATGAAACACCAGGGTGCGTTTATAACTTCCGACTAATAATTTAAAATTTTAAGGAGGGAAAATTTACATGGCAACAGTAACAGGAAATGCGGTAGCAAGCGAAAAAATCAGAATAAGATTAAAAGCTTATGATCATGTAGTTTTAGAACAGTCTGCTGAAAAAATAGTAGATACTGCTAAAAAAACAGGAGCAAAGGTTTCAGGTCCTATTCCACTACCAACACAAAAAGAAATCGTTACAATCTTACGTTCTCCACACAAACACAAAGATTCAAGAGAACAATTTGAAATGAGAACACACAAAAGAGTTATCGATATTCTTTATCCAACACAAAAAACTGTAGACAGTCTTATGAAAATAGACTTACCAGCAGGTGTTGATATAGAAATCAAATTATAATTTAAATTATTTAGGAGGTCTCTTATAAGACCAAGCTGATGTACTATTTAAAATAGAAATTAAAATATCAGCCAATAGTATTAGGAGGAAAGAAATGAAAACTTTAATAGGAAAAAAAGTTGGAATGACTCAAATATTTGATGAAAAAGGAAGAGTAATTCCAGTAACAGTTATCGAAGCTGGACCTTGTGTAGTAGCACAAGTTAAATCAGTAGAAACAGATGGATACAACGCTATCCAATTAGGATTTGGAGATGTAAAAGAATCTAAATTAAACAAACCAGAAAAAGGACACTTTGCAAAAGCAAACATAGCTCCAAAAAAACATTTAAGAGAATTTAGATTAGACTCAGTAGAAGGAATTACTGTTGGAACAGAATTAACAGTAACAGAATTTGCTGAAGGAGATAGATTAGACATCCAAGGAACAACAAAAGGAAAAGGATTCCAAGGTGTTATTAAACGTCATGGTCAACACAGAGGACCAATGGGACATGGATCTATGTATCACAGAAGACCAGGTTCAATGGGACCAACATCAACTCCAGGTAGAGTATTCAAAGGTAAAAAATTACCAGGACATATGGGAAGAGTTACTGTAACAATACAAAACTTAGATGTTGTTAAAGTTGATAGCGACAAAAACGTAGTTTTAGTAAAAGGTAGCGTACCTGGACCTAAAGGTGCAATATTAAAATTAAAAACAAGTGTAAAAGCATAGGAAGGAGGAAATGAAATGCCAAGTATAGATGTATACAATATTGAAGGAAAGAAAGTTGACTCAGTTAACTTAAGTGAAGAAATATTTGGAATTGAACCAAATGAAGCTGTTGTACACAGTGTATTAGTTAACTTTTTAGCTAATCAAAGACAAGGTACACAAAGTACAAAAACAAGAGCAGAAGTTCGTGGTGGTGGAAGAAAACCATGGAGACAAAAAGGAACTGGTAGAGCAAGACAAGGAAGTATTAGAGCTCCACAATGGATTAAAGGTGGTATAGCTTTAGGACCAAAACCTCGTACATATGCATACACAGTAAATAAAAAAGAAAGAAGATTAGCTATAAAATCAGTTTTAAGTTCAAAAGTATTAGAAAACGAATTAGTTGTTGTTGACAACTTAGACTTAAAAGAAATTAAAACAAATGCTATGGTTAAAGCTTTAAATAACTTAAAAGTAGAAGGAAAAACTTTAATATTATTACCAGAAAAGAACGAAACAGTTCAAAAATCTGCTAGAAATATAGAAAATGTTAAAACTACTTTAGTTAATACAATAAACGTATATGATTTATTAAAATACAACAAATTAGTTGTTACATTAGATACAGTTAAAAAATTAGAGGAGGTGTACGCATAATGATGCCAGAAGATATAATAATAGAGCCAGTTATTACTGAAAAAAGTAATGATGAACTTCAAGGTGGAAAGTATACTTTCAAAGTTAGCAAAAAAGCTACAAAAGTTGATATAGCAAGAGCTGTAGAAAAATTATTTGATGTTAGAGTATTAAACGTAAATACTGTAACTGTAAGAGGAAGACAAAAAAGAGTTGGAAGATCAGTAGGAATGACTTCTGATTGGAAAAAAGCTGTAGTTACAATAGATACAGATCCTCAAGCTAAAACATATTTAGCAAAAGGTGGAAAATCTAAAAAAGTTTCTAAAACAGTTAAAAACTCAATTGATGCTTACGGAATTTAATTTGTAAGATAAATATTATCGGGAAACTACCCGGAAAATAAAGAATATCTGTTATACGGAGCAGGAAAAAATCCGTAAATAAAAAATTAGAGGAGAGAATAAAAATGGGAATGAAACATTTTAACCCAACAACTCCATCACTAAGAAACATGACAGTTTCTACATTTGATGAAATTACAAAAAAGACTCCTGAAAAATCTTTATTAGCAACAAAAAAGAAAAATGCAGGAAGAAACTCATATGGAAGAATTACTGTTAGACATCAAGGTGGAGGAAACAGACAAAAATATAGAATAGTAGATTTTAAAAGAAAAAAGGATGATATGACAGCAACTGTAATAGGTATTGAATATGATCCAAACAGAAGTGCTAACATAGCATTAATAGAATATGAAGATGGAGAAAGAGCATACATCTTAGCTCCAATCGGATTAACAGACGGAAATAAAGTTGTATCTGGAGAAAAAGCAGATATCAAACCAGGAAACTGTATGAAAATTGAAAACATACCAGTTGGTACAATGATTCATAATATAGAATTAAATCCTGGTCAAGGTGGAAAATTAGTTAGAGCAGCAGGTCAAGAAGCTCAATTAATGGCTAAAGAAGGAAAATATGCTCACGTAAGACTTCCATCAGGAGAAATGAGATTAGTTATGGCTAGATGTAGAGCTACAATAGGAACTATTGGTAACTCAGATCATGAAAACGTTAAAGTTGGTAAAGCTGGAAAAACAAGACATATGGGAATTAGACCAACAGTTAGAGGATCAGTTATGAACCCATGCGATCACCCTCATGGTGGTGGTGAAGGTAGAGCTCCAGTAGGTCATGCAGGACCAATGACACCTTGGGGTAAACCAGCTCTAGGATACAAGACAAGAGAACGTAACAAAAAATCAAATAAATTTATCGTAAAGAGAAGAAAATAATAAGATAAATAATAAATAAATTATTAAGGAGGGAAATTTTAATATGTCAAGATCAAGCAAAAAAATGCCTTATGTTTCTCAAAAGCTTTTAGCCAGAATCGAGAAAATGAATGAAACTGGAGAAAAAGAAGTTTTAAAGACATGGTCAAGAGCTTCTACAATATACCCACAAATGGTTGGACACACAATAGCTGTTCATGATGGTAGAAAACATGTACCAGTTTATTTAACAGAGGAAATGATAGGACATAAATTAGGAGAATTTGCTCCTACAAGAACATTTAAAGGTCATGCCGGAGATAAGACAACTAAAAAATAAGATATAGTTCTTAAAAAATAAGGAGGTAAATAAAGTGGAAGAAAAGCAAGAAATGATTCCAGAAGCAGTAGCAACTCTTAAAAATGCTAGAATTTCAGCTAGAAAAGTTAAAATAGTAGCAGATTTAATAAGAGGTAAAGATGCAAAAGAAGCTTTAGCAATTGTAAAATTCACACCAAAAGCTTCATCTGAAATAATAGAAAAATTATTAAAATCAGCTATAGCAAATGCTGAAAATAACCATGGTATGAAATCTAATAACTTATATGTTGCTGAAATATATGCAAACCAAGGTCCAACAATGAAAAGAATTAGACCAGCTGCAAAAGGTTCAGCAGTAAGAATTAGAAAGAGAACAAGCCATATAACAATAAAATTAAGAGAAAGAGCATAAGAAAGGAGGAGTTATTAAAATGGGACAAAAAATGGATCCACATGGATTAAGAGTTGGTGTTATCAAAGATTGGAGTTCAAAATGGTACGCTGATTCAAAGAATTTTGGAGAATATCTTGTAGAAGATAATAAAATTCGTAAATATATAAAGAAAAAATTATATGTTAGCGGAATTTCAAAAATAGAAATTGAAAGAACTGCTAAATTTGTTAAAGTTAATGTTTATACAGCTAAACCAGGATTAGTAATCGGAAAAGGTGGAAACTTAGCAGAAACATTAAAAAATGAATTACAAAAAATGATTAACAAAGATGTTAATTTAAATATTGTTGAGGTTAAAAATGCTGATATGGATGCACAATTAGTTGCAGAAAACATAGCAGGACAATTAGAAAGAAGAATTTCATTCAGAAGAGCCATGAAACAATGTATGCAAAAAACTATGAAATCAGGTGCTTTAGGAATTAAAACTTCAGTATCTGGAAGATTAGGTGGAGCTGATATGGCTAGAACTGAATTCTATAAAGATGGTACAATACCACTTCAAACTTTAAGAGCAGATATCGATTACGGTTTTGCTGAAGCAGATACAACTTATGGAAAAATAGGTGTAAAAGTTTGGATATATAAAGGAGAAGTTCTTCCAACCAAAAAAGAGAAAGTGGAAGGAGGAGAAGACTAATGCCATTAATGCCAAAAAGAACAAAATATAGAAAATTACAAAAAGGTAGAATGAGAGGAAAAGCTACTAGAGGTAATAAAGTAACAGATGGAGAATTTGGTCTACAAGCAGTAGATGCAGCATTAATAACATCTAACCAAATAGAAGCAGCTCGTATTGCTATGACTCGTTATACTAAAAGAGGTGGTAAAGTTTGGATTAAAATATTCCCAGACAAACCAATCACAAATAAAGGTATAGGTACTCGTATGGGTAAAGGTAAAGGTGCTGTAACATATTGGGTAGCAGTTGTTAAACCAGGAAGAGTAATGTTCGAAATAGCTGGTGTATCTGAAGATGTTGCAAAAGAAGCTTTAAGATTAGCTGCAAACAAACTATCTGTTAAATGTAAATTTGTAAAAAAAGAAACTGAAATAGGTGGTGATGTAGATGAAGATAAATAAGATTAAAGAAATGTCTTCACCAGATTTAGAAAAAGAATTAGGAGAATTAAAATCAGAACTTTTTAAATTAAGATTTACAAAAAAAGCAAACGGTTTAGATAATCCTATGAAAATTAAAGAAGTGAAAAAAGACATTGCTAGAATAAAAACAATATTAAATGAAAGAAAATTAAATGAAGCAAAATAATTGCATTTCATAAATATTAAAGGAAGGAGATCGTTCGAATGGAAGAAAGAAATCTTCGTAAAGTTATGATTGGTACAGTTGTTTCAAACAAAATGGACAAAACAGTTGTTGTTGCAGTTGAAACAAGTGAAAAACATAAAATTTATGGTAAAGTTCAAAAAAGAACTTATAAATTAAAAGCTCATGATGAAAAAAATGAGTGTCAAGAAGGAGATAAAGTAAAAGTTATGGAAACAAGACCTCTATCAAAAGATAAGAGATGGAGAGTTGTAGAAATAGTAGAAAAAGCTATTATAAAATAATTTTATCTCAAAAAAATAATAAATGTAATAAATAAACAAACTTTGTTTAAAGGAGGGAAATTACAATATGGTACAACAACAAACTATACTAAAAGTTGCTGATAACACAGGAGCAAAAGAAATTATGTGTATTAGATGTTTAGGTGGATCTTACAGAAAATATGCAAAAGTTGGTGATGTAATAGTTGCATCTGTTAAAAGTGCTGCTCCAGGTGGAATGGTAAAAAAAGGTGATGTAGTTAAAGCAGTTGTAGTTAGAACTAAAAAGCCTACAAGAAGAGCTGATGGTTCATACATAAGATTTGATGAAAACGCTGCTGTAATAATAAAAGAAGATGGAAATCCAAAGGGAACTCGTATATTTGGACCTATCGCTAGAGAGTTAAGAGAAAAAAATTATATGAAAATATTATCTTTAGCTCCAGAAGTTTTATAATTAGAAATAATTAAATGAATATTAATAATAAATAATAGAGGAGGCGAAATCCTAAATGTTAAAAGTAAAAAAAGGTGACACAGTTAAAGTTTTATCAGGAAATGATAAAGGTAAAACTGGAGAAGTTTTAGAAGTTATGCCAACAGTAGAAAAAATAATTGTTAAAGGTATAAATATTAAGAAAAAACACATGAAACCAAGAAGACAAGGTGAAGAAGGCGGAATAATATCTAAAGAATTCCCAATTCATATGAGCAAAGTTAGTGTTGTATGCCCAAAATGTGGTAAAGCTGTAAGAATTGGATTTGAAATGGATAAAGATAATAAAGTTCGTGTATGTAAATCATGTGGAGCAAAAATAAAATAATTGTAGAAAGGAGGATAATTTAAAATTATGGAAATTTTAAGAGATCAATACAAAAATGAAGTAATTCCAGCAATGATGAAAAAATTCAATTATAAATCAGTAATGGAAGTTCCAAAATTAGATAAAATAGTAATTAATATAGGTTTAGGAGATACAAAAGAAAATCCTAAATCATTAGAAAATGCAATAAAAGATTTAAGCGAAATAACAGGTCAAAAACCAATCGTTACAAAATCTAAAAAAGCTATAGCTGCTTTTAAATTAAGAGCTAATGTTGATGTAGGTTGTAAAGTTACATTAAGAAGTGGAAAAATGTATGATTTTGCATACAAACTATTTAATGTAGCACTACCTAGAGTAAGAGATTTTAGAGGAGTATCTGCTAATTCTTTTGATGGAAGAGGTAACTATTCAATGGGTGTTAAAGAACAATTAATATTCCCTGAAATTGAATATGATAAAATTGATAAAATTAGAGGTATGGATATAATATTTGTAACTACTGCTAAATCAGACGAAGAAGCAAAAGAGTTATTAAAATTATTAGGTATGCCATTTAAGAATTAATTTTCTTAGGTTAGTTAAGAAGAAAGGAGAAATTCATGGCTAAAAAATCTTTAAAAGTTAAACAACAAAAAGCACAAAAATACGCAACAAGAGAATATAACAGATGTAAAATATGTGGAAGACCACATGCTTACATCAGAAAATTTGGAATTTGTCGTGTATGCTTTAGAGAATTAGCACATAAAGGCGAAATACCAGGTGTAAAAAAAGCAAGTTGGTAAAATTTATATATATAACAATTTAAAAGGAGGGATAAAATTGATTACTACTGATCCAATAGCAGATATGCTAACAAGAATTAGAAATGCAAATAATGCAAAACATAAAACAGTAGATATTCCAGCTTCAAATATGAAATTAGCAATAGCTGATATATTATTTAAAGAAGGATACATAAAATCTTTTGAAGAGATAAAAGTTGAAAATAATCAAGGTATTATAAGAATAACTTTAAAATATGATGAAAAGGGTAGTAGAGTTATCGACGGATTAAAAAGAATCAGTAAACCAGGACTTAGAGTATATGCATCAAAAGATGAATTACCAAAAGTATTAAATGGCTTAGGAATAGCTTTAATATCTACATCTAAAGGAATCAAAACAGATAAAGAAGCAAGAAATGAAGGACTAGGCGGAGAAGTTATCGCTTATGTTTGGTAATATAGCAAAATAAATTATAAGGAGGGAAAATTCACATGTCTAGAATAGGAAATAAACCTATTACAGTTCCAGAAGGTGTTGAAGTAAAATTAGACGGACAACATATTACTGTAAAAGGACCAAAAGGAACATTAGAAAGAGATATTCATAAAAACATGACAGTTACTATGGATGGAAATGTTATAAAAGTAACAAGACCAAACGATGAAGCTGAAAATAGAAGTTTACATGGATTAACAAGAACTTTAATCAGTAACATGATTGAAGGTGTTTTAAATGAATATAAAAGAGAATTAGAAATAAATGGTGTTGGATATAGAGCTCAATTAAAAGGAAAAACACTAGTTTTAACTTTAGGATATTCACATCCAGTTGAAATGGAAGCTCCAGAAGGAATTACTTTCGAAGTACCAGCTCCAAACAAAATCATCGTTAAAGGTGTTGATAAAGAGCAAGTTGGTCAAATCGCAGCTGTAGTTAGAACAAAAAGACCACCAGAAGTATATAGAGGTAAAGGTATCAAATATGTTGAAGAACATATTAGACGTAAAGAAGGAAAAGCTGGTAAAAAATAAAATATTAATAATTAATATAGAATATTTATTAGCAAAAATTTTTTATAAAGCTCATATAAGAAAACTAATGCTGTTACATTAGTTAGAAAGGAGAAATGAAAATGGTTTCTAAAACAGATAGAAAATTTGAAACAAGAAGAAGACATATCAGAGTTCGTAGAAAAATAAGTGGAACTGCAGAACGTCCAAGATTATGTATATATAGAAGTAATAAAAATCTATTTGCTCAATTAATAGATGATGTTACAGGTACTACAATAGTTAGTAGCTCTACTCTTGATAAAGACATAAAAACAAAAGCATCTAACAAAGAAGCAGCTAAAGAAGTTGGTGCTGCTATAGCTAAAAAAGCAATTGAAAAAGGTGCTGAAACTGTTGTTTTTGATAGAAGTGGATATCAATATCACGGAATAATTAAAGAATTTGCAGAAGCTGCAAGAGAAGCAGGATTAAAATTCTAAGATTAATAAAAAGGAGGGAAATTTAAATTCATGGAAAATAATACATCAGAATTAAAAGAAAAAGTTGTATCTATAAGCAGAGTTGCTAAAGTTGTTAAAGGTGGTAGAACTTTCAGATTTAGTGCCGTTGTAGTTGTTGGAGATGGAGCAGGACATGTTGGTGTTGGTAATGGTAAAGCAGCAGAAGTTCCTGATGCAATCAAAAAAGCTATAGAAGAAGCTAAAAAGAATTTAATAACAGTTCCAATAGTTGGAACAAGTATACCACATGAATTTGTTGGTCAATTCGGTAGTGCAAAAGTTATGTTAAAACCAGCTGTAGAAGGTACTGGAATTATAGCAGGAGGAAGCGTTAGACCTGTAATAGAATTAGCAGGATACAGAGACATAAGAACAAAAGTTATAGGAACAAACAATCCTAGAAACGTTGTTTATGCTACACTAGAAGGACTAAAAAATATGCAAACATTAGAACAAGTTGCTAAAAAAAGAGGTAAAAAAGTAGAAGATATTTTATAAAAAATTAGTTGATTTATAAAATAACATAGTATATACTTAGTATAATAAAAATAAGGAGGTGTAACCACATAATGAAATTAGATGAATTAACACCAGCACAAAGTACAAAATCAAGAACTAGAGTAGGACGTGGAATTGGTTCTGGTCTTGGAAAAACATCTGGTAGAGGTCATAAGGGTCAAAAAGCAAGATCAGGTGGTGGAGTAAGAAGAGGCTTTGAAGGAGGTCAAACACCACTATATAGAAGATTACCAAAAAGAGGATTTACAAATATTCATGCTAAAACTTACACAGAAGTAACTTTAACAATGCTTAACAAAGCTACTACTGAAGAAGTTACAGCAGAAAGCTTAATAGCAGATGGAATAATCAGTAAAGCAAATGATGGAATAGTAATCCTTGCTACTGGAAACTTAGAGAAAAAATTAGCTGTAAAAGCTAACAGATTTACTAAAGCAGCAAAAGAAAAAATTGAAGCTTTAGGTGGAAAGACAGAGGTGATTTAATTGTTTAACACCATAAAAAACGCTTTAAAAACTCCAGATGTTAGAAAAAGATTATGGTATACACTATTATTAATAATCATTTTTAGACTTGGATGTTTTATTTCAGTACCAACTGTAGATTCAACTCTACTAGCAAATATGGGATCAAATGGAATAACACAACTTATAAATACATTAACTGGTGGTGCTTTTTCTAGATTTTCAATATTTGCAATGTCAATTACTCCATATATTACAGCTTCAATTGTTATCCAATTGTTAGGTATGGTAATACCTTCTTTAGAAAGATTAACTAAAGAAGGTGGAGAAACAGAAAGAGCAAAAGTTAATAGATATACAAAAATATTAACTTTATTCTTATCACTAGCAGAAGGTTTAGGAATTTATTTAACATACAAATCTACTGGAATTTTCATAAATCCAGGACCTTTAACAGGATTTTTAGTTGTATTATCTTTTATGGCAGGAACAGCATTACTTATGTGGTTAGGAGAGCAAATTACTACAAAAGGTGTTGGAAATGGAATTTCAATGTTAATATTTGTTGGTATAATCGCAGGATTACCAGAAGGTGTAAGAACACTATATAAATTAGTATTCTCAACAACTTTCTCAACAACAAATTTATTATTAGCATTAGGAATAATATTAGGAACTATTATTTTAATAACAGCAGTTGTATTTGTACAACAAGCTGAAAGAAGAATACCAGTTCAATATTCTAAAAAAGTTGTAGGAAGAAAAATGATGGGAGGACAAAGTACTCATATACCATTGAAATTAGCAATGGCTGGTGTAATGCCAATAATCTTTGCTTCATCATTTATGACATTCCCAGCAATGATAATTCAAATATTTAACAGCAATATAGCTGAGCAATCAGGATTTTTAGCTGTTTTATATAAATTATCAATTGCAACATCAACATCAACATTAACAACATCTGCAGGAGCTACATATCAATTACCAATTGGATATTCAATAGCAAATGCCTTAATATATTTATTATTAATAGTTGGATTTACATTCTTCTATACATATGCAACATTCAATCCAGCAGAAATATCAAGCAATATTAAGAAAAACGGTGGATTTATACCAGGAATTAGAACTGGTAAATCAACTACAGAATATTTATCATCAGTAATAAGTAAATTAACTATATTTGGTGGATTTTTCTTAGCACTTATAGCTATAATTCCAATGATGGCAAGATTTACAACAGTAGATTTGGCCTTTGGAGGAACATCAATACTTATTATAGTTGGTGTAGCATTAGAAACAATGCAACAATTAGAGTCACAAGTAGTAATGAAACATTATAAAGGTTTTTTAGAATAAAGCAATAAAAGCAATTTAATTATTATAAAAAATATACAAAAGTTGGAAGAATAAATATTAATACTATATTTGGCTTCCAACTTTATATATGATTTTTTAAATAACTAACATATTGTGCAGTAAAATTAGTTATTTAAAAAGTTATATATCAATAATAACTTTATATAAGGAGGAATAATTATGTATATTATAATGTTAGGTGGACCTGGAAGTGGTAAAGGTAGTGTAGGAGGAAAAATTTCTGAAGATTTAAAATTACCACATATAGCAACAGGAGATATTTTTAGAGCTGAACTTAAAAATGAGACTGAATTAGGCAAAAAAATTAAAAAATATATGGACAATGGTTTACTTGTACCAGATGAAGTAGTTATTGAAATAGTAGAAAATAGATTATCACAAGATGATGCAAAAAATGGTGCTGTACTAGATGGATTCCCAAGAACAAAAGAACAAGCAATAGCTCTAGATAAATTCCTTGCAGGAAGAAATCAAAAAGTTAATGCTGCAATTGAATTAGATGTTTCAGATGAAGATATAGTAAAAAGAATAGTAAAAAGAGTAGTTTGCTCAAATAAAGATTGTGGAGAATCATTTAATACAGAGTTCAAACCACCAAAGGTAGAAGGAATATGCGATAAATGCGGTTCAAAATTAACAAAAAGGGCTGATGATAATGAAGATACAGTTATGCAAAGACTAAAAGTTTATCATGATACATCAAAAGAATTGTTAAAATACTATAAAGAAACAGGAGCTCTATGTACAATACACCCAGATATATACTCAAAAACTGTATTAGAAGACAATGTAGCAGAAGCAGAAGAATATTTAAAAAATAAATAGAAACGATAGTGTATAGATAAGGAAGTAATGAAAAGTGATAACAATAAAATCAAAAAGTGAAATTGAATTAATAAGAGAAGTATGTAAATTAACAGGTCTTATGTATAAAGAGCTTGAAAAACACATAAAGCCTGGAATTTCAACATATGAATTGGACAAAATAGCAGAAAATTTTATGAGAGCACATGGTGCTTTACCAGCACAAAAAGGATATAATCCAGGAATAAAAGGCGTTCCACCTTTTCCATGCTCTATATGTACATCAATAAATGATGAAGTAATTCATGGAATACCTTCAAAAAGAGCAATATTAAAAGAAGGAGATGTATTAAAAATTGATACAGTTCTTTTAAAAAATGGATTTAATGGTGATGCTGCAAGAACATTTATCGTTGGAAAACCAAAAAGCAAAGAAGATGAAAGATTAGTAGAAATAACTAAGCAAGCATTTTTTGAAGGAATAAAATATGCAAAAAAAGGAAATAGAATTGGAGATATTGGACACGCAATTCAAGGATTTGTAGAAAAAAATGGTTATTCAGTTTTAAGAGAGTTCCAAGGACACGGAATCGGAAGATCAATGCATGAAGATCCGGGTATACCAAATTACGGAAAAGCAGGTAAAGGACCAAGAATAGAACCAGGTATGACTCTTGCAATAGAACCAATGGTAATAATGGGAAAACCTGATATTTTGGAGCTTGATGATGGCTGGACAATTATATCAGAAGATGGAACTCAAACTGCACATTATGAAAATACAATTTTAATTACAGAAAAAGAGCCGGAAATATTGACATTAGTGTAAAAATGGTATATACTATAAAAGCTATTGTTTAATATAGCAAATTTTATTTTATGAAAGAAAAATGGAGGTAGAAATGGCAAAAGAGGATGTTATTGAAGTTGAAGGAACTGTTGTAGAAACATTACCAAATACTAATTTCAAAGTAGAGCTTGAAAATGGACATCAAATTCTAGCACATATTTCTGGAAAATTAAGAATGAACTACATAAAGATTCTTCCAGGAGACAAAGTAAAAGTTGAGCTTTCACCATATGATTTAAATAGAGGAAGAATTACATGGAGAGCAAAATAAATTAGCAAAAATATCTGATTGATACCCAACAATCAATTAATATATTAAAACAATGTTTAGGGAGGTGTTAAAAATGAAGGTAAGACCATCAGTAAAACCAATTTGTGAAAAATGTAAAGTTATCAAAAGAAAAGGTGTAATTAGAGTGATTTGTGAAAATCCTAAACATAAACAAAGACAAGGATAATAAACAAATTTTGGTATTCGCACAAACCTGAAAAGCGGCTGAAAGTTTAGGTTTGTGTTAATATATATAAGTTTTATAAAATATTAAAGACTATAATATAAGTTAAAATCCGATTAACTTATATTTAGTGCATTTCACCTTTAATATTAATTAAAACATCAAACACAAAACATTAAAAATAATATTTATAGAAAATTTTGGAGGTGCAAAAATAATGGCTCGTATATCAGGAGTAGATTTACCTAGAGAAAAAAGAATAGAAATAGGATTAACATACATTTATGGAATAGGTTTATCAAGTTCTCAAAAAATATTAGCAAAAGCTGGTGTAAATCCAGATGTTAGAGTAAAAGATTTAACAGATGAACAAGAACAAGCAATAAGAAATGCTATGGATGGATATGTTGTTGAAGGAGACTTACGTAGAGAAGTAGCTCTAAACATCAAAAGACTTACAGAAATAGGATGCTATAGAGGACTAAGACATAGAAGAGGTCTTCCAGTAAGAGGACAAAGAACAAAAACTAATGCTCGTACTAGAAAAGGACCAAGAAAATTAGTTAGTAAAAGTAAGAAATAATTAAGGAGGTAAAACATAAATGGCTACAAAAAATGTAACAAAAAAAGTAACTAGAAGAAGAGATAGAAAAAATATCGAAAAAGGTATGGCTCATATTCATTCTAGTTTTAATAACACAATAGTTACACTTACAGATGTTCAAGGTAATGTTTTATCTTGGGCAAGTGCTGGTGAATTAGGATTTAAAGGATCTAGAAAAAGTACTCCATTTGCAGCTAGTGAAGCAGCTGAAACAGCAGCTAAAGCAGCTATGGAACACGGATTAAAAACAGTAGAAGTATTTGTAAAAGGACCAGGTTCTGGTCGTGAAGCTGCTATAAGATCATTACAAGCAGCAGGGTTAGAAATAAGCAGTATAAAAGATGTAACACCAATACCACACAATGGTTGCAGACCACCAAAAAGACGTCGTGTATAATTAATATGTAATAAGGAAGGTGAAATTAGAAATGTCAAGATATAGAGAACCTGTTTTGAAAAGATGTAGATATTTAGGTATCAGTCCAACAGTAATAGGAATAGACAAAGAATCTAATCGTAAAAAATCATTAAAAAGACAAAAGAAAGTTTCAGAATATGCTATTCAGTTAAAAGAAAAACAAAAATTAAAATTTATTTATGGAGTTAGCGAAAAACAATTTAGAAAATATTTCGATATGGCTTCTAAAAAGAAAGGTAAGACTGGTGAAGTATTACTACAAATACTAGAAAGCAGATTAGACAACGTTATATTCAGATTAGGATATGCAAAAACAAGAGCTCAAGCTAGATTACAAGTAACACATGGTGCATTCGAAGTTAATGGACAAAAAGTTGATATACCATCTTACTTAGTAAAAGTTGGAGACGTTGTTGCTGTAAGAGAAATCAGAAAAGATAACGGAACAATAAAATTGAGTGCTGAAGAAAATGCATCAAGATTAGTTCCAACTTGGTTAGAAAAAGATGCTGACAAATTATCAGGTAAAGTATTAGCAATTTCTTCAAAAGAAGAAATCGATTATCCTGTTGAAGAGCACTTAATAGTAGAGCTTTACTCAAAATAGTAGTTTAGCTATAAAATATTATATTTGTCGATATATAATGGAATTTATTTTAAAGTGTAGAAATAAAATCTCACTTCTTTATATTAGGAGGTAAAAATGATAGAATTTGAAAAGCCAAATATTAAATGCTTAGAGATAGATAATGACAATAATTATGCTAAATTTGTATGTGAACCATTAGAACGTGGATATGGTATCACAATAGGAAATTCATTAAGAAGAATATTACTTTCTTCATTACCAGGAAGTGCAATAACTGGTGTTAAAATCGAAGGAGTTCAACATGAATTTTCTACAATACCAAACGTAGTAGAAGATGTACCAGAGATAATAGTTAATCTTAAAAATGTAAGATTAAAATTAGATAAGAATGAAGAAAAAACTCTAAGAATTAACTTTAAGGGAGAAGGAGAAGTTAAAGCAGGTGATATAATTACTGATGGAACAGTAGAAATATTAAATCCTGATTTACACATAGCAACTGTTTCTGAAGGTGGTTCACTAGTTATGGAATTAGTTGCCAATATGGGTAGAGGATATAATACTGCTGAAAAAAATAAAAAGGATGATCAACCTTTAGGCTTACTTCCAATAGATTCTATCTACACACCAGTTAAAAAAGTTAATTACGCAGTAGAAAATACTAGAGTTGGACAAATGGTTGATTATGATAAATTAACAATTGAAGTTTGGACAGACGGAAGCTTAAAACCATATGAAGCATTAAGTCTAGCTGCAAAAGTAATGACAGGACATTTAGAATTATTTATAGATTTATCAGAAGCTACTAAGAATACAAAAGTAATGGTAGAAAAAGAAGAATCTAAAAAAGAAAAAGTATTAGAAATGTCAATAGAAGATTTAGAATTATCTGTAAGATCATTCAACTGCTTAAAGAGAGCAAATATAGCAACTGTTGAAGATTTAGCAAATAAAACTGAAGCTGATATGATGAAAGTTAGAAATTTAGGTAAAAAATCTTTAGATGAAGTAACAAATAAGTTACATGCATTAGGATTAGACTTTGCCAGAGAAGATGATTAAAAAGGAGGACTTGTTAAAGTGGCTATAAATAGAAAATTGGGAAAAACAACAGATATAAGATTAGCAATGCTTAAAACTCAAGTAACAGATTTATTATTACATGGTCAAATTGAAACTACTGTAGCAAGAGCTAAAGAAGTTCAACCTATGGCTGAAAAATTAATCGCTTTAGCTATAAGAGAAAAAGATAACTTCGAAGAAGTTGATAGCAAAGTTGTTAAAGCAAAATTAGATAGCAATGGTAATAAAGTTACTGAATTAGTAAAAAGCAAAAATGGAAATGAATATTTAAAAGTAGTTAAAGAAGAAACTACAGAAAAAAGACAAAAAGATATGCCTTCAAGATTAAATGCAAGAAGAACAATGATGAAAAATCTTAACAAAGTAAAAGATGCAGAAGGAAATCCTGTAGATTTAGCTACAAAATTATTCAATGAAATAGCTCCAAAATATGTTGGAAGACAAGGTGGTTATACTCGTATAATCAGAAAAGGACAACGTAGAGGAGATGCAGCAGAAGTTGCAATATTAAAATTAGTTTAATATAAATTTTACATATAAAAAAGTTAGATAAAATTAAAACATCTAACTTTTTTTTGCTCTATGAATGATTAATTATAAATGAATTTTATGAAATAATTAAAATAAGTAGATAATAATTATAAATCGGAAGAATAGTAAAATTAGATTTTTATATAATTATTACAAATACATTATTTTAAATTATATGTAAATCACTAAAAGATTATAAAATCATATTATATACAAAAGGGGGCTACAATATGATTGATTTCATATTAAATTGTATATTATGGACATTAGCTCTATATGGTTTTTGGGATATATTAAAAATAATAAAAAGTACATTAAAAAATAGAAGAATAGAATCAAATGGAATATTTGTAATTGTAGCAGTAAAAAATCAAGAGCATCAAATAGAAGGATTTTTACGTTCTGTAATATTTAGAATATTATACGGAAAAGAAGAATATTTAAAGAAAATAATTGTAACAGATTTAGATTCTGTAGACAATACGAAGTCAATATTAGAAAAATTTTCAAATGATTATAGTGAAATAAAATTAGTTGATTGGGAGAACTGCAAAAAGCAACTTGATAGTTTGGAATAAAAATTTTAAGATATACATAAATTTAGTGAAGCTCTAAAAAGTTATTGAATTATCTCCCTACATATGATAAACTACAAACATATATATAGAAACGAGGAATATAGCATTGGAAATTAAAGGTGAACTAAAAGAGATAATATTCCAAAATGATGTAAACGGATATACAATAGGAGTATTAGATACAGAAGAAGAAGAGCTAACAGTAGTAGGATATTTACCATTTATAGCAATAGGAGATAATTTAAAATTAATTGGAAAATATGTAACACATCCAGACTATGGAAGACAATTTAAAATAGAAACATTTGAAAAATTAATGCCAGAAACGGCGGCAAGTTTAGAGCGTTATTTATCAAATGGAATGATAAAGGGAATAGGTCCAGCAATTGCCAAAAGAATAACAAAAATGTTTGGTGAAGAAACATTACATGTATTAAAATTTGAGCCATCAAGACTTGCAGAGGTACGAGGAATATCAAAAGATAAGGCAATTGAAATATCAGATCAATTTAATGAAAATTGGGAGTTATGGCAAATTGTTGGATTTTTAGAAAAATTTGGAATTGGTGTTCAAAATGCACAAAATGTATACAAAACATTAGGTGTAAATGCAATTGAAGAAATAGAAGCAAATCCATATATATTAATAGATGTTGCAAATAATGTAGATTTTAAATTAATTGACAAAATGGCAATGAATTTAGGTTTCGAATATAATAATGAAAAGAGAATTAAAAGTGGAATAAAATATGCTATTTCAAAAGCAACTGCAAATGGTCATTGTGCTGTATTAGAAGATGAATTATATAGATTCATAAAAGTTCTTCTAGGTGTAGAAAATGATGAAATAGAAGATTCTGTAATAGAGCTAAAAGCTAAGGGTGAAATTGTAATTGAAGAGCGAGAAGATAATAATTGGATTTATTTGGATTCATATTACAAAGCAGAAGAAAATGTAGCAAATAAATTAATAACTCTAGATAAAGCAAGGAATATGAAACATATAAATGATTTTGAAGATGAACTAGAAAAAATAGAACAAAAAACTGATTTAATATTATCAGATAAACAAAAAGAAGCTATTGAAGCTGTAAATGATAACAATGTTTGTATAATTACAGGTGGACCTGGTACAGGTAAAACAACAATTATAAAAGTTATATTAGAGCTATATAAATCAAAAAAAAGAAAAACCGTATTATGCGCACCAACAGGAAGAGCTGCAAAAAGAATGACTGAAACAACAGGTGAAGAAGCAAAAACACTACATAGATTGTTAGAAATAGGTAAAATTGAAGAAGAGCGAACAAGTAAGTATAATGATTTTGATGTAGCACCATTAGATGCAGATGTAATAATTGTTGATGAAATGTCTATGGTTGATTTATTCTTGATGAATTATTTAGTGAAAGCAATATATCAAGGTTCAAAATTAGTCCTTGTTGGAGATGTAGATCAGTTGCCATCTGTAGGACCAGGAAATGTTCTTGCAGATTTAATAAACTCAAAAAGAATAAAGACAATTGTATTAAATAAAATTTTTAGACAAGCAGCCAAAAGTAAGATAATAATAAATTCTCACAGAGTAAACAGTGGAGAGACATTTATAAAACCACAAGAATCTGCAGAAGAGCTAAATCAAGATTTTTTCTACATAAAAGAAAATAATCAAGATAAAATTTTAAATCAAATATTATCTTTATGTAGTGGAAGATTAGAATCATACGGAAATTATGAGTTTTTTAAAAGCATTCAAGTTATAACACCAACAAAAAAAGGAATGCTTGGAACAAAAGAGCTAAATAAGGTATTGCAAGAGTGTTTAAATCCATTGCCAGAAGGTGGATTGGAAAGACAAAATCTAGGTGCAAGTTTTAGGGCAGGGGATAGAGTAATGCAAATAAAAAATAATTACGATATTTTCTGGGAAAGAGAAAAATATGGATATGAAACAGGTAATGGTGTTTTTAATGGTGAATTTGGTACTATATTAAAATTAGATGATATAGAAAAAAGAGTAAAAATAAAATTTGATGATGAAAAATATGCGTGGTATCAATATTCAGAGCTAGATCAAATAGAACATGCATATGCAATAACAGTGCATAAAGCACAAGGTAGTGAATTTGATGTAGTAATAATGCCAATAGTACAAGCTGCACCGATGTTATTAACACGAAATTTACTATATACAGGAATGACAAGAGCAAAAAAAATGCTAATAATAGTTGGCAATGCAAATGTAATAGAATACATGATTAATAATGCTGATAATAAAAAAAGAAATACGGGGTTAGAATATAAATTAAAAAATATGTAAAAATATAGGGGGCAATTTTAGGAGGTTTTATGAAAAAAAATCTAATTGAAACTGCTCTTAATTTTATTTTTCCCCAAGCTTGTGGCTTTTGTGGGGAAATAACAAACTCATATTTATGTGAGTATTGTAATGAGTATTTAAAACAAAGACAAATGAATAAAATACAAAAATATGATGATAAGTTTTTTGATGAACATTTGTGGATATATGAATATAAAGATGAAGTGAGAGAAAAGATAATTGATTATAAATTTAATAATAAGTCATATCTATATAGAACATTTCTTCAAATAATTTTATCAACAGAAAGTGTATGTAATTATATTAAAAAATTTGATATATTAATACCTGTTCCAATACATAAAAAAAGAGCGAAAAAAAGAGGTTATAATCAAAGTGAGTTGATTGCAAAAGGAATAGCTAAAAATATAAAATCTATACAATTGCAAACTAATATAATTGAAAAAATAAAAAATATAAAACCACAAAGTACATTATCAAAAGATATGCGTATAGAAAATGTTAAAAATGCATATAGGCTTAAAAAGTGTGACATATGTTTAAAAAATAAGAACGTATTATTAATAGATGATGTATTTACAACAGGAAGTACAGTAAATGAATGTGCTAAAATTTTGTTACAAACAGAATGCAATAAAGTTAGTATAATAACACTTGCTAAGGATTGACAAATGTGCATAAAAGTACTTATAATAATGGTAATAATTTACAACAAGAAGGAGTAATAATTATGCAAGAAAAAAGGAAAGATTACATAGGTTGGGATGCTTATTTTATGGGAATAGCAATGTTATCTGCACAAAGGAGTAAAGATCCAAATACACAAGTTGGAGCATGTATAGTAAGTAAAGATAAAAAGATATTATCTGTAGGATATAATGGTGCTCCAAATGGATATGATGATAAACATATGCCTTGGGATAGAGAAGGAGACTTTATGAATACAAAATACGCATATGTATGTCACGCAGAGCTAAATGCTATATTAAACAATAAAGGTTCAAACTTAGAAGGTGCAACAATATATGTAGATTTATTTCCATGCAATGAATGTGCAAAAGCAATAATACAGTGTGGAATAAAAGAAATTGTATATAAGTCAGATAAGTATAATGGAACAGATGGAAATATAGTATCGAAAAAAATGTTAGACTATTGTGGAGTAGAATACAGAAAATATGAAGAAAGCAATAAAGAGATAAAATTAGAGCTATAAATAATAAAGGAACAAGTACAATTTGTGCTAACAAAATTATGATACAAAATGGTGTAGGAATTATAAAAGTACCAGATAATAAATTGGAAGAATTCAATATATTGCTAACTGATTTTTATAATACCAACAATAATGAAACTATAAAACAGTTTATTTTTGATAACTGTATTGATGGAATTGTTTTTTAGAATTTGACAAGAGCACGTATAAATGCTAAAATATATAACATATTAGGAGTGTACCTAGGTACATAATCGAGCGGTACAGAATAACAACAGTTATTTACACAGAAGTGAGGAAAGTCTTACAGAGGAGTCTTAATAGTTTATTAATGATGTATTATAAACGAATAAGAAACCTTATAAGGCTCTTTTTTATTCGAATAATGCACATAAAGAAGGGGTTTTTTTATGAAGTATTTTAAAAAGTTAGTTGGTGATAGAATATACCTATCACCAAGAAGTACAGAAGATTATGAAATTTTTACAGAATGGATGAATGATTTTGAAACAACAGATTATTTAGGAAGAAGCGGACAATTACAATCAATATCAGCAGAAAAGGAGTATTTAGAAAAAAGCAGTAATCCAAAATCAACTTTTGTGATAGTAACATTAAATGAAGATAAAATGATAGGAACAGTAGGTTTAGAAAAATTCGATGATATAAATAGAACGGCAACACTTGGAATTTTCATAGGTGATAAAAATTACAGAAGTAAAGGCTACGGAACAGAAGCAGTTAGATTAATATTGGAATATGGATTTAAATATTTAAATTTACAAAACATAAAATTAGATTTGATGGAATTTAATGAAAGAGCACTAAAATGTTATCAAAAATGTGGATTCAAAGAGTATGGAAGAAGAAGAAAATGCATATATATAGATGGAGAATACTATGATTCAATAGCAATGGATATATTAGCAGAAGAGTTTGAGGGTGATTACATAAGAAATAAAAATATTTAATCTTTAAAAATTTAGGAGATATAGGAAATGGAACATCAATTATCAAAACAAGAATTAAGAGCAGAAAAGATTTCGAGAGATGAATTTAAAAACATAAAACGAAATGAAATATATATAGTACTGGATAGCTTAAAAGTTGCACATAATATAGGAACCATATTAAGGCTATCTGATGCTTTACTAATAAAAAAAGTATATATATGTGGAAATACAATAGTTCCACCAAATTACAAAATAAAATGTAGCTCAAGAGGAGCAGAAAAGTGGGTTGATTGGGAATATGTAGAAGATGCAACACAAATAGTAAAAAAATTAAAATCTAATGGAGTGGAAATAACATCAGTAGAAGTAGCAAGCAACAGTATTGATTATAGGCAATATGAACCTAAATTTCCATTATGTTTAATTTTAGGAAGAGAATATGATGGGGTATCCCAAGAGCTATTAGATTTATCAGATAATGTAATTCACTTACCATTATTAGGAATGTCCAATTCTATAAATGTTTCTACAGCAGCAAGTGTTGTAATGTACTATGCTTTTGATAAATATGAAAAAAATAAAAATGTAATGTAAAAATACTTGACAAATCGGTCGAAAAGGTGTAAAGTATATAAGCATTACATTTTTTTGAGATATACTAAAAAATCTCAAGAAAGGGAGCAAAACAAAAGTATGGAAGAAAAAATAAAAATAGGAATACTATTCGGAATATATGGTAAGTTACTAACAGAAAAGCAATATGAATTATTAAATGATTACTACAACAATGACTTATCACTTTCAGAAATAGCAGAAAATAATAATATAACAAGGCAAGCCGTAAATGATGTAATAAATAAAGGAAAAAATAAACTAATTGAAATAGAAGAAAAATTAGCATTTATGAAAAAAATGTTAAATCAAGAAAAAGAAATAAAGCTAATAATAAATGAACTAAAAAATTCAGAAAATAAAACATTAAAAAAAGAACAAATACAAGACATACAAAAAAGGCTAGGACAATTAATTTAATGTAAGGAGGAACTTCAAATGGCATTTGAGGGATTATCTTCAAAATTTCAAAATATAGCTAGAAAGTTTAAAGGTAAAACACGTATAACAGAATCTGACTTAAAAGAAATGTTAAGAGAAGTTAAATTAGCATTACTAGAAGCAGATGTTAATTATAAAATTGTAAAAGAATTTATTGCCACAATTCAAGAAAAAGCATTAGGGCAAGATGTTCTAAAATCATTAACACCAGGTCAACAAGTAATTAAAATAGTAAAAGATGAACTTGTTGAATTATTAGGAGGAACAGATGCAAGAATAAATATATCACCAAATCCTCCAACAATAATAATGATGGTTGGTTTACAAGGATCTGGTAAAACAACAACAGCAGCAAAGCTTGCAAATATATTAAGAAAAGATGGTAAAAAGCCATTATTAGTAGCTTGTGATGTATACAGACCAGCTGCTATAAAACAATTGCAAGTATTAGGAGCTCAATTAAATATACCAGTATATGCAAATGAAAATTCACAAGATGTTGTAAAAATTTCGAAACAAGCAATTGAGCAAGCAATAAGTAAGCTAAATGATGTAATAATAATAGATACAGCTGGTAGACTTCAAATTGATGAAGTACTTATGGAAGAGCTTAAAAATTTAAAATCAGCAGTAAAACCACACGAAATATTATTAGTTGTAGATAGTATGACAGGTCAGGAAGCCGTAAATGTTGCAGAAAGCTTTAAAGATGCAGTGGGAATTGATGGAATAGTACTTACTAAATTAGATGGTGACACTCGTGGTGGTGCAGCATTATCTGTTAAAAAAGTAACTGGAAGACCAATTAAATATATTGCAACTGGTGAAAAAATGAATGATATAGAGCAATTCCATCCAGATAGAATGGCATCAAGAATTTTAGGAATGGGAGATGTTCTTTCAATAATAGAAAAAGCTGAAGAAGCAATAACAGAAGAAGAAGCTGAAAAGTTAGAAGCTCAATTAAGAAAAAACAAATTTGACTTAGATGATTATTTAACACAATTAAGACAAATAAAAAAGATGGGATCTTTTTCATCTATCCTAAAAATGATACCTGGATTAGGAAGTAAAATGAAGGATATTCAAGTAGATGATAAAGAATTTTTACGAATTGAATCAATGATTTGTTCTATGACTAAAGAGGAAAGAAGAAATCCTAAAATATTAAACGGACAACGTAGATTAAGAATTGCAAAAGGTAGTGGAACAACAGTTGAACAATTAAATAAATTTATGAAGTCATTTGAAATGACACAAAAAATGATGAAACAAATGAAATCTGAAAAAGGTATGAAAAATGTTATGAGAAATCTTAAAGGCATTGATAAAGATGCATTTAAAGATTTGAAATTTTAAGGAGGTGAAAACAAGATGGTAAAAATAAGATTACAAAGACAAGGTGCTAAAAAAGCTCCATTCTATCATATAGTAGTTGCAGATTCAAGATCTCCAAGAGATGGAAGAATCATCGAAAAAATAGGATCATACAATCCAATGACAGACCCAGCAACAATAGTATTAGACAAAGAAAAAGTTGCAGAATGGATCAAAAATGGTGCTAAACCAACAGACACAGTAAAAGCTTTAATAGAAAAAGCTAACTAATTTTAATCCTGGAAAGGAGTAAAAATTATGAAAGAAATTTTAGAACTTATAATTACTAATCTTGTTGACAATAAAGATGAAGTATCAATTGAAGAAATTATAAACAACAAAAATGTTGATTATAAAGTAAAAGTTTCTAAAGAAGATATGGGAAAGGTTATTGGAAAACAAGGAAAAGTAGCAAAATCAATAAGAACTGTTATGAAATCTGTATCTGCCAAAGAAGGCAAAAGAGCAAATATAGAATTCGTAGATTAAGAGGTAAAAATGCAAGAATATTTTGAAATAGGTCAAATTGTAAATACATTTGGTGTAAAGGGATTTGTTAAAGTAAAACCTTTCACTGATGATTTAGAAAGATTTGAAGAACTAGAATCAATTTTAGTTATTAAAAATAAAGATATGATTGAAATGAAAATTGAAGAAGTAAAATATCAAAAAAATATGGTACTTTTGAAATTGGAAGGCATTGATGATATGACTATGGCAGAAAAATATAAAGGTTGCTATATAAAAATTCATAGAAAAGATGCAAGAGAGCTTGAAGAAGGAACATATTTTATAGCTGATATATTAGGCTCAGATGTGTATACAGATACTGGTGACTATTTAGGAAAAGTTGATGATATATACAATAGTGGAGCACAAGATATATATGTTGTAAAAGATGAACTTGGAAAGCAAATACTTTTACCATCAATCAAAGAAGTTATATTAGATATTGATATTGAAAATCAAAAAGTAACAGTTCATTTATTAAAAGGTTTAATATAATAAATGGAGGAAAAAATGAAATTTGATGTTTTAACACTTTTTCCAGAAATGTTTAATTGTTTAAATGAAAGCATTTTAGGAAGAGCAATTGAAAAAGATTTAATAAATATTAATTTAATAAACATTAGAGATTTTTCAAAAGATAAACATAAAAAAGTAGATGATACTCCATATGGTGGAGGAGCTGGAATGGTTATAAAACCAGATGTTGTATATGATGCATATCAATCTGTAAAAGACGAAAATGCAAAAGTTATATATATGTCTCCACAAGGCAAAGTATTAAATCAAGAAAAAGTAAAAAGCCTTAGTAAAGAGCAGCACTTAATATTGTTATGTGGACATTATGAAGGAATTGATCAACGTGTTATAGATGAAATTGTTGATGAAGAAATTTCTATAGGTGATTATGTTTTAACAGGAGGAGAAATACCAGCAATGGTATTAATTGATTCTGTTAGCAGATATATAGAAGGCGTAATTAGTAGTGAATCTACAAACGAAGAATCATTTTCAAATAATTTATTAGAATACCCACAATATACAAGACCAGAAGTTTTTAATGGTGTACAAGTTCCAGAAATATTAAAATCTGGACATCATGAAAATATAAATAAATGGAGAAGAGCTGAATCTTTAAAAAATACATATAAAAAAAGGCCAGAACTTTTAAAGGATGTTGAATTATCTGATGAAGATAAGAAAAATTTAGGTATTAAATAAAAATTAATATTAAAAAGAAAATAAAGTATTTTTTATAAAATTATAAGACGAAAAGTCAAAATAAAGAAAGGAGAATATCGATGGATATCATAAAATCAATTGAACATGAGCAAATGAAAAATGCGATTCCAGACCTTAAAGTTGGTGATACAATAAGAGTACACCAAAGAATTAAGGAAGGTAATAGAGAAAGAATCCAAGTATTCGAAGGAATAATAATTAAAAAACAAGGTGGAGGATTAAATGCTACATTTACAGTAAGAAGAGTAGCTTACGGATGTGGAGTTGAAAAAACATTCTTAATTCACTCACCAATGGTAGAAAAAATTGAAGTAGTTAGAGTAGGTAAAGCAAGACGTGCTAAATTATACTACTTAAGAGACAGAGTAGGTAAAGCTGCTAAAACTAAGGAAGATATAGGAGCAAGAATTGAAACTAAAGAAATAGTTATCAAAGGTGCAGAAACAGAAGAAGCTCCTGTAGCTGAAGAAGTAGCAACACCAGCTGTTGAAGAAGCAAAAGTTGAAGCTCCAGCTACTGAAGAAGTAAAGGCTGAAGAAGCTCCAAAAGCTGAATAATAAATAAAAAATATACATTCATATTAATGAATGTATATTTTTTTATAAACATATTAATTATGATATTTTTAATGTAAATAAAATATTATAATTACATACCAAGCTTAATTTTATCAGCCTCATCTTGAGAAATATATCCATATTTCACCATAGAGCGTATAACCTTAGCCTGTCTCTTCTTACATAAATCCATATTAGCAGTAGGAGCATAAACACTAGGGGCATTAGGAATTCCAGCAAGCATAGTTGCTTCATCCAAAGTCAAATCTTTAGGTTCCTTATTTAAATATCCATTTGACGCCTCCTTAATTCCATAATACCCATTTCCATAATAAATAGTATTAACATACAATTCAAAAATCTCATTTTTAGAATAATTTTTCTCCAAATAGTAACTCAAAATTAACTCAGCAGACTTTCTCGAAATGTTTTCCTTCTCAGTCATAAAATACAAATTCTTAGCAACCTGCTGAGTAATAGTACTACCACCCTCAACAGCATCTTTAGCCTTAATATTAGCACTTATTGCCCTACCAATAGAAATCAAATCAATCGATCCATGCTCTCTAAATCTATGATCCTCAACCGCAATAGTAGCATTCACCAAATCATCAGGCAAATCAGAAAAAACAACAAAATTCTCATCACCACGAACCTCTTCAACCTTATCCCTCAAAGAAATCCTACTAACAGCACTATTATACAAATTATATCCCATCAATCCAACAAAAACACAGCCCACCAAAACAACAACAAAAACAACCAACAAAATCTTCCTCAACAACTTCATACCCACCAAAACCTTTCAAAAAATGTCATTATACTAATTAATAATTCTAAAAACATTATATATATACAAACCAATAAAATCAATAAGTAAGAACAATAAAAAATACAAGCATAATATTGAAAATATCTCCACAAGGTGATAAAATACAACAATAAAAGGAAACGGAGGAAATTTAAATGTCAAAATTTGTTCATTTACATGTGCACAGCGAATTCAGTTTATTAGATGGCGCAAACAGAATAAAAGATTTACCAGTAAGAGCAAAAGAGCTCGGCATGGATTCAATAGCAATAACAGACCACGGCGTAATGTTTGGTGTTATCGATTTTTATAAAGCATGTAAAGCAAATGGTGTAAAACCAATAATCGGATGCGAAGTATATGTAGCACCACGAACAAGATTTGACAAAGAAGCGGGAATCGACAACAAATACAATCATTTAATACTACTAGCCAAAAATAATAATGGATATAAAAATTTATCAAAACTAGTATCATTAGGATTCCTAGATGGATATTACTACAAGCCAAGAATAGATAAAGAAATATTAGAAAAATACCACGAAGATCTAATTTGCTGTAGTGCTTGCTTAGCAGGAGAACTACCACAAGCCATATTAAAAAATGATATGGAAAAAGCAGAAGAAACAGCACTATGGTTTAAAAATCTATTTGGAGAAGATTATTATTTAGAAATACAAGCCAATAGTTTAAGAGAGCAAGCATTAGTTAACCAAAAACTAATAGCATTATCACAAAAATTAAACATACCAATAGTTGCAACAAATGATGCACATTACTTAAAAAAAGAAGATTACTATAATCATGAAGTATTACTTTGTGTACAAACAGGAAAAAGAATGACAGACAGTGACAGAATGTCTTTTTCAACAAATGATTTTTACATAAAATCTCCAGAAGAAATGGAAGAATATTTTGCAAATGTACCGCAAGCACTAGAAAATACAGTAAAAATAGCAGAAAAATGTAATGTAGAATTTGAATTTGGTAATACAATATTGCCAAATTATGATGTACCACCAGAATTTGAAACACATTATGATTATTTAAGAAAATTAAGCAAAGACGGAATGCAAAAGCGATATGGAGATAGCATTCCAAAAGAAATTCAAGAAAGAGAAGAATATGAATTATCTGTAATTAAAACAATGGGATATGTAGATTATTTCTTAATAGTTTGGGACTACATAAACTGGGCAAAATCACAAGGAATTCCAGTTGGTCCAGGTCGTGGATCTGGTGCCGGCTCAATAGTTGCATATGCAATTGGAATAACAGATATAGATCCAATAAAATACAGTTTAATTTTTGAAAGATTTTTAAATCCAGAAAGAATAAGTATGCCTGATTTTGATGTCGATTTTTGTTATGAAAGACGACAAGAAGTTATAGATTATGTTGCAAGAAAATATGGTCATGATCATGTTTCTCAAATTATAACATTTGGAACAATGTCTGCAAGAATGGTTATAAGAGACGTTGGAAGAGCATTAGATGTGTCATATGCTGAAACAGACAAATTGGCTAAAATGATACCAAACGAAGTTCATATTACAATAAAAAAAGCATTAGAGCAAAATAGAGAGCTAAATGACTTATATGAGAATGATGAATCAGTAAAAAAATTGTTAGATATAGCAATGGGACTAGAGGGATTACCTAGACAGGCTTCAACACATGCTTGTGGAATAGTAATAACAAAAGATCCAGTAGATACATATGTTCCACTATATGTTAGAGATAATTTAATTTCAACACAATATATTATGACAACATTAGAAGAGCTTGGACTTTTAAAAATGGACTTTTTGGGTTTAAGAACATTAACTGTAATTCAAGATACTATAAATCTTGTTAAACAAAACAGAGGTATCGATGTTGAATATGATAAAGATATGAGTGATCCAAAAGTTTATAAACTATGGCAAGATGGTGATACAGTTGGAATATTCCAATTTGAAAGCCAAGGAATTACTAACTTTATGAAAGAATTAAAACCAGATTGTTTAGAAGATATAGTAGCTGGTGTTTCGCTATATCGTCCTGGTCCAATGGATCAAATTCCAAGATATATAGCAAATAAAAAAGATCCTGAACATGCTATATATACACATCCAGCTTTAAAGCCTATACTTAAAGTTACATACGGATGTATGGTTTATCAAGAACAAGTTATGCAAATTGTTAGAGACTTAGCTGGATATTCACTTGGTAGAGCTGATTTAGTTAGACGTGCAATGGGTAAGAAAAAATTAGATGTAATGGCAAAAGAGCGTGAGTATTTTATACATGGACAAACAGATGAAAATGGAAACATTATAATTCCAGGTTGTGTTAGAAATGGAATTGATGAGCAATCAGCAAATAAAATATTTGATGAAATGGCAGAGTTTGCAAAATATGCATTTAACAAATCACATGCTGCAGCATATGCGGTAGTATCATACAGAACGGCATATTTAAAAGCATATTATCCAGCAGAATTTATGGCTGCAACATTAAATAGCTTTTTAGGAAATTTAGATAAAGTTCCACTATACATTGATGAATGTAAAAGAATGAATATACAAATTTTAAAACCAGAAATAAACAAAAGCTTTACAAAATTCACTGTAGAAGATGGTAAAATAAGATTTGGTTTAGGAAGTATAAAAAATGTTGGAATTCCAGTATTAGAAGCAATTGTAAAGAATAGGGAAGAGCAAGGACCATTTAAAGATTTGGCAGATTTTTGTGAAAGAATGCAAAATGATTCTGTAAATAAAAAATGTATTGAAAGTTTAATAAAATCTGGAGCAATGGATGAGTTTAATCAAACAAGAGCAACTTTACTTGCATCATATGAAGACATAGTTGATAGTATAAATACGTCTTCTAAACGAAGTTTAAAAGGACAAATAACTATGTTCGATATGGGTGGAGAAAATGATGATGAACTTGAAAAAATAAAATACAATTATACAATTTTAGATGAATTTTCAGAAAAAGAATTATTAGCAATGGAAAAAGAAATGTTAGGATTATATATAACAGGACATCCATTAGAATCATTAAGACATGAAATAGAAGTTCAAACAAATATAAATACATTACAAATGAGAGAAGCAAAAGAAGAAGAGCAAGAAACTGGAAAAGTAATATATAAAGATGGACAAAATGTAAAATTTGCCGGAATAATAAGTTCTATAAAGAAAAAGTATACAAAAACAAATAAATTAATGGCTTTTGTAACTATTGAAGATTTGTATGGATCTTGTGAAGTAATAGTTTTTGAAAATTGTTATATGAATAGTTCAGATGTTTTAATAGAAGATAACATCGTTATGTGTGAAGGACGATTAAGCATAAGAGAAGATGAAGATACAAAAATTGTTGCAAATAAAATTACTAAGTTTGGAAGTAAAAGCTCTAGAATTTTAAAAATAGATATTACAGATATATCTGAAGAGCAAAAAGAAAAATTAAGAGGAGCAATAAAATTTTTTGCAGGAGATAGAAATAATATTGCTGTAAAAATAATAAATGGAGATACATCTGTTATGTCTGGCGGAATTTTTATAAATGAACAAATATATAATGAATTTAAGGAAATTGCTGGTAGTGATAGGGTTAGTATAGAGGAATAAAAAGATAATTTATAACTAAAAGACTCACGAATAATCGTGAGTCTTTATTAATTAATTTTGATTAAAATTTCTTCTTGCTGCTTTTCTTGCTTTTCTGCAATCTGGGCATCTTTGTGGTTCGTTATCAAAACCTTTTTCAGCATAAAATTGTTGTTCACCTTCTGTGAAAACAAAATCAGCACCACAATCTTTGCATACTAATGTTTTATCTGCCATAGTAGAGTACCTCCTTCTTCAAAAATATCATTTAACAATCTTTTGACACATTGAACCTTTAATAATAAAATAATTTGAAGGAAATAGTCTACTTAATAATTAAATTTGTTTAGCCTTTTCAAAGCTGTGTTTAGTATAACACATTATTATAGTGATTACAAGTAGAAAAATGAAACTGTTTTCTTTTCCATCATTTGTGAAAAAACGTTTTAAAATGGATAAATAGCACAGTCAAATTCACCAAAATAGAAAAAAATCATAATATATACTAAGCTGACATATTTTGGGGGAATTTATATGAAAAAGATAAAAAAAGGCGATATAGTTTCAAGAAATTCGTATCAAAATGATATTTTATTTTATGTTGAAAAAATAGTAAAAACAGAAAATAGAGGAAAAGTGGCTATATTAAAGGGCGTAACAATTAGAATTGAAGCAGATGCACCAGTAGATGATTTAGAACTTCCAAATGAAAGCCGAATAAAAGAAAATTTAAAAAGAATTGATAAACAAATAGAAGATACAAATAATTATATAGATAATAGAAAAGTAATAAGATATGGTAAAATTTTGCATTTAGACGGAGACAGAAGTTACAGTGAAAAAACAGAAAAATATTATAAAAAAAGAGGATTAAATTATATTGTAAAACATGTAATGGAATTTAGACAACCAATGGTTGTAAGAAATTTATTACAAAGATATAGACCAGATATACTAGTAATTACAGGACATGATGGTATGATAAAAAGTGGAAAAAATTTTAATGATATAAATAATTATAGAAATTCAAGATATTTTGTAAAATCAGTAAATGAAGCAAGAAGATGGAACTCTGATAAAAACGAATTAGTTATATTTGCAGGTGCTTGTCAAAGTTATTATGAAGCAATAATGTCTGCTGGTGCAAATTTTGCATCATCACCAGCACGAATTTTAATAGATTTTATGGACCCACTAATAGTTGCAGAGGAAATATCTATAACAAATAAAAATAAATTAATAATGATGTCTGACTTTGAAGGAAAAATAAGAAATGGAAGAAGAGCTGTAGGAGGTATTGGAGCAAAGGGAAAAATGATTGTAATATAAAAGTAAAACAATTGTAATACAACTGTAACATAAATGTAATGTAAATGTGAAATAAGTACAAAAATTGCTGAAAACCTTAGAAAAACAAGCTAAATAAGGATTCTACAATAAAAAACACATTTTGACATTTTTTTTTGATGATGCTATAATTTTTGTAGAATAAAGAAGTAGGTGATTAAATGATTTGCAAAAATGATATAACAAGTATTAAAGCAGATATAGGAGAAAAAATAGGACAAAAAATAATCGTCAAAGGTTCTCTAGGAAGGAGTAAATCGTTTGAAAAAGAAGCTACAATAGAAAAAACATATCCTAACATCTTTGTAGTAAAATATGATGATAACGACAGAAGTGTTACTTACAGTTATACAGATGTATTAACAAGAACAATAGAAATGCAAGTATTTAATGGAATAAATTATACACCATTAATGCCAGAAATAGTGGAAGTAAAAAGAAAACGTAAAAAAATAGATTAAAAAAATTCCTTGAAAAAGGAATTTTTTTTTTGCTCTAAAATATACTAGTACTAAATGTATGGTGAATTTTAAAATATAAAATTTCCAAAATAAAGTTAGAAAGGAATGTGAATATATGGTTGATTTTGAAACTGAAAAAATATGCCTAAATCAAATAATAAATCAAAAAAAGGATAATTTTTGTGCAGAGGAAAATATTATAATTCCAGATGTAAAACCAGATATATTAAGTACTATCGATTCTTCAGGAAATGTATATATCTATAAAAAAGAAATTGTAAATGGCAAATTGAAAATAGATGGAGGAGTATATGCATATGTTATATACATTGCAGATAATGAGCAAAATGATATACGAGGCTTACATACAGTAATTGATTTTTCACAAAGTATAGAAATAGAAAAATTAACTCAAGATATGGATTTTGATTGTGATTTAAATATAAGAAATATAGAGTGCAAAATACTAAATGGTAGAAAAATAAACATTAAGATTAATTTAGAGGCAAACATAAAAGTATTTTCTAATAATGAAAAAGAGTTTGTTAAATCAATAAATGATACTCAAAAAATACAAATGATAAGTAATTCTACAACAGTAAACTCTTTAAAAGGAAAAGGGGAAACAGTTGCAATTGCAAAGGATACAATAACAATTAATGATAATTTGGCTGATATATTAAGTAGTGACATATCAATAAAAAATAAAGATATAAAAATAAGCTACAACAAAGTTTTGTCAAAAGCAGATGTAATGGTAGAAATAATGTATTTGACTGAAGATGAAAAAATAAATACAACAACAGCACAAATACCGATTATGGGATTTATAGATATTCCAAATATATCTGATCAAGAAATTTGCAATACTAATTATGAAATAAGAAATATTAATATAAAACCGAATAATGTTGAAGATCATTCAATATTTATCGAAATTGAATTTTCAATTTCATGTAGTGCTTTTGAAAATAAAGAAGTAAATTTAATACAAGATTTATATAGCCCAGAAGAAGAAATAACAATGTGCCAAGAGCAAGTAAGTTTAATGCAAGATAAAAACGTTATAAAAGACATGTGTAACATTCAAGAAAAAATAGATATTTCTGATATTAATAGCAATAAAATATATAGTATTAAAGCATGTCCAAATATAGTAAAAGAAAATATTTTAAATGGTTCAATATCATATGAAGGAGAATTAATATTAAGAATTTTATATGAATCAAATGCGACTAACAGAATAGAAGTAAAAGAACAAACCATATCTTTTACACATACAGTAAGCAGTGAAAAAATAAACAAAAGCTCTAATATAACTACAAATATAGAAATTGATTCAAAAGATTTTATTTGTATGCCAGATAATACTGTTGATGTAAAAATAAGTATGAATTTTATATTAAATATGTATCAAAAAAATACAGTAAATATTGTAAGTAATATAAATGTAGAAGAAAACAGTGGTAATAATAATTCAAGTAGTTTGGTTATATATTTTGTAAAAGAAGGAGATACACTTTGGAAAATAGCTAAAAAGTTTAAAAGTACAATGGAAGAAATTGCCACTGTAAATAACATTGAAGATGTTGATAAATTAAATATAGGAGACCAATTATATATCCCAAAATATGCATGTACCAAAATATCATAACAAAATGGAAAAAATATATTCTAGAAATAGAATAAGGCTTCCAAAATTTGAGTTTTATAATAATGGTAATATTCATAAAAATAATAAAATGCCAAAAAAGCCCAAAGCATTGTTTAAAGTTATTGCAATTTTGCTTGTTGAAATAATGGTTGCCTACAGTGTTATAAATGCTATTGACCCAATAGTAAAAAAACAATGCACTAATAAAGCCAAAAGTATAGCAACAATAATTTCAAATGAGCAAGCGACAATAGTTATGGAAAACTACAGATATGAAGATTTAGCTGTTGTAATAAAAGATGATGCAGGTAAAATTCAAATGGTAAAATTAAATATAATTCCAGTAAATGAAATTATATCAGATGTGGCGATAAAAATTCAGCAAGAGCTAAACAATGTTGATAATGCAAGTTTTGGAATAAGACTGGGAAGCTTTACAGGTATTAAATTATTATCTGGAAGCGGACCATATGTAAAGGTAAAGATGTCAACAATAGGAAATGTTGAAACAGAGCTAAAATCAGAATTCAAAACTGCAGGAATAAATCAAACATTGCATCAAATTTATTTAGATATAACCTGCGATGTATCAATCCTAACACCATTCAACAGTACAACAGAAGAAATAAAAAATCAAATTTTAATAGCAGAATCTATAATTGTAGGCGAAATACCAAGCAGTTACTACAATTTTAATGGAACAGACAACAAAGATGCATTAGAAGTCGTTGAATAGAATATATAATGAAATTTTTTATATAATATATTTGTATAGGATAGAGTGATGCTCTATCCTAAAAAAATGAAAAAATATTTGACACTAAAAAATTATATGGTAAAATATTAATAAAGATTGGAGTTGAAACAAATGAAAAAAGTATTAAAAGTAATGTTCTTAAGTGTTTTATTAATATTATTGATGTTCATAGTAAATCAAAAGTCAGAAGCTGTAACACTAGATATGAATTATTCTGTAAGCAATGAAGAAAGTGGCAAAAAAAGCAAAAAAATAAAATCAGGTGACGAAATATTGGTATCTATAACTGTAAATGGAGAAGATAATGGAAAAATAATGGCTATGTTTGGATATTTATATTATGATAAAGATGCATTAGAGCTTGTTCCATCACCTAATGAAGATAACTCCGCGGACATTCAATTAGGAACAGGTTGGTCTATTGGAAATTTATCTTTAGGAAATAGCGTTGAAGGAGAAAGTGATTCGAAAAATCAAGGAATACCTAAATTTTTAATATATTCAAATGACAAAAATAGGGAAGATACTGCTGTACGTGTAAAATTTAAAGTAAAGGATGAAAAGAAATTTAAAGATACAGAAATAAAAATAAAAGAAATTACATTATATGATTCCGAGCATAGGGAAATAAAATCTAATGTAGAAGATTCAGTATTGAAAATGAGCAGTATAAAAATTAATACTAAAAGTTCAATGGACAGGTTTGCTATTATAGTTACAATTATTTCAATTTTAATAATAATAATTTTAGTTATATTTGTAATGTTTATTAACAAAAAACAAAAGAAGACAAAAGGGGAAATAAGTGAAAACACAAGATTAGAAAAAGAAGATAAGTCTATAGAAAATAACAAAAAAGAAATTATTAAACCAAAAAATGATAATTCAAAAGATATAAATAAGAAGTCAAATAATAATAAGTAAAATATGAAAAGTTATGTTTATTAATAATAAACGTAACTTTTTTACGTATATACTTTTATTAAAATACTTGAAAATTAAGCAAAATTTATGTATAATATACAAATATGAAATGAGGAAAGGAAGTAATAATATGAGTGAAAAAGTAGTACCAATTACATTACTTACAGGATATTTAGGAGCAGGAAAAACCACTCTTATAAACCACGTATTAAATAATCAAAAAGGTTATAAAGTAGCTGTAATTGTAAATGACATAGGAGAAGTAAATATAGATGCAGATTTAATAGGAAAAGGTGGAATAGTTCAAGAAGAAGATTCTAGTTTAGTTCCATTACAAAATGGTTGTATTTGTTGTACTTTAAAAGTTGACCTAATGCAACAAATAGTAGATATAATAAATACAAAAAAATTTGATTACATATTAATAGAAGCAAGTGGAGTATGTGAGCCATTACCAATAGCTCAAACAATAACTGTACTATCAGAGCAAACAGAACAATATGGGTTACCAAAAATCTGTAGATTAGATAATGTAGTAACAGTTGTAGATAGCTTACGTTTAAGAGATGAATTTAATTGCGGAAATAATTTGGTAAAAGAAAATATTGAAGAAGAAGATATTGAAAATCTATTAATTCAACAAATTGAATTTTGTAACAAAATCATATTAAACAAAGTCGATGAATTATCAGAAGATGAATTAAATATGGTTAAAGCAATTGTAAAAAAACTTCAACCAAAAGCAGAAATAATTGAAGCAAATTATTCAAAAGTAGATGTTGATAAAATACTGGATACAAATTCATTTAATTTTGAAGAAGCATCAATGTCAGCTGGTTGGATAGAAGAGCTAAATAGAGAAGATAATGAAGAAGAAGAGCACGAAGAACATCATCATAATGACGACGAAGATGATGAGCAAGAAGCTGAGAATGAACACCATCACGGTCACTACCATCATCACCACGATGAATGTGAAACAGAAGAATATGGAATAGTAACATTTGTATATTATAAAAGAGCACCATTTAACAGAGATAAATTTGATAAGTTCGCTGTAGATTTTCCTTCAAATATAATCAGATGTAAAGGTGTATTATGGTTTTCAGACGAGCCAGAGTCATCATATGTATTTGAACAATCTGGAAAACAAGTACAAGCATTTTGTGCAGGAGAATGGGTTGCATCATTTAGTCCAGAAGAGCAAAAACAAATAATTGCTCAAAATCCAGATATAAAGAAAAGCTGGGACAAAAAATATGGAGACAGAACAGTAAAACTTGTATTTATTGGAAGAAATATGGATAAAGAAGGAATTATAGAAAAACTAAATAACTGTATTTACGAATAAAAAAGTGGGAAAAGGGGACGGTTCTCTTTTCCCATTTTTGGGAAAAAGGGACACATTTATTAAATAAAAGAAATTCACTTACTAATAATAAAATGTAAATTAAAAAGGGCACTGTAAAAAGTACTCTTTTATATAGGTTATTATTAGTAGGTGTTTTTTTCTTTATGTTCAATGACATCTAGCCAATTTTTAATGTCAAAATTTAACTGTATAATAAATAAGTGAAAAAATCTTTTTAGTATTGACAAATAAAATTCGTAAACATATAATGAACATATGAACAAATATTCATATAAAAGGAGATGTTATTTTGGCAAGTGAAGATTTAGACCAAGGATTTATTGATTATAAAAAAATAGAAAAAATAAAAAGAGAAATGATAGATGAAGATGTAATTTTCGATATGGCAGAGCTTTTTAAAGTATTTGGAGATTCAACAAGAATGAAAATAATAAGTGCATTGCTACAAGATGAATTATGTGTTGGTGAAATTGCAGAAATAACAAATTCAACACAATCTGCAATATCACACCAATTAAGAGTCTTAAAACAAGCCAAACTTGTTAAGTTTAAAAAAGTAGGAAAAACTGTATATTACTCATTAGATGATGACCATATTTATCAAATATATAAATTAGTTAAAGAACATATAGAAGAATAAGGGGGATGCAAATGAAAAAATATGTATATTTATTAAAAGATTTAGATTGTGCAGATTGCGCAAATAAAATACAACAAGAGCTCTCAAAAAATGAAGGTTTAAAAAATGTAACAGTTAATTTTAATACATTAAAATTGGTATATGAAACAAGTAATTTATCTAAAGAAGAGGTTGAAAAGATAATTCAAAGCATAGAGCCAGAAGTTACTTTAATTGAAAATAAAAAATCAAAAAGTAAAAAAATGAAAAAGCAAAGCGTACTTCCAGAAATAATAAGATTAATTGTAGGTTTAGCAATTGCATTAATAGGAATTTATGCACCATTACAAGAAGGTTTAAGAACAGCTATACTTATAGTTGGTTATTTAATTTTGTTATATAGAACAGTAAAAAATGCAATAAAATTATTAATATCAAGTAAAAAAATAAATGAAAGTTTATTAATTACAGTGTCAGTAGTTGGTGCATTTTTAGTTGGTCAAAAAATGGAAGGGTTAATGGTTATTACTTTATATGAAATTGGTAAAATACTAGAAAGTAAAGCTGTTAATAAAACTCGTAAATCAATATCTGAATTAATGGATATAAGACCAGAATATGCAAATGTAAAAATAACAGAAAAAGAATGTAAACAAGTTTCTCCAGAAGAAGTAAAAATAGGAGATACAATAATTATTAAACAAGGTGAAAAAGTTCCAATTGATGGAATTGTCACAAGGGGGAGTGCATCATTAGATACATCTTCATTAACAGGAGAAAGCTTATTATGTCATGTACGCGAAGGTGATAATGTATTATCTGGAAGTATAAATGAACAAGGTTTGTTAGAAGTTAGAGTTACTAAGGATTATGAAGATAGTACAGTAAATAAAATTTTAGAACTTGTTGAAAATGCTACAGATAAAAAAGCAAAAACAGAGACTTTTGTAAATAAAGCTTCAAAAATCTATACACCAATTGTGTTGATATTAGCAGTATTAGTTGCAGTATTTTTACCTTTAATAAATAAAGGGGTAACATATAGTGAAAGTATTTATAGAGCATTAATATTCTTAGTAATATCATGTCCTTGTGCAATTGCAATATCAGTACCACTTAGTTATTTTTCAGGAATTGGAAAATCTTCTAAATCCGGAATATTAATAAAAGGTAGTGATTACTTAGATGCATTAAAAAATATAAAAGAAATAGCTTTTGATAAAACAGGAACACTTACTAAAGGAAAATTTGAAATAAGAAAAATTGATGTTTATGATAAAAATTATACAGAGCAAGATGTGTTAAGATATATTGTAATGGGAGAAAGTTTTTCAAATCACCCAATAGCACAGTCAATTTTAAAACTAACTAATATTGATTTTGATAAACAAAAAGTAGAAGATTTTAAAGAAATTTCTGGAAGAGGTTTAAGTTATAAATTTGAAGGAAATACTATATTAGTTGGAAATAAAGAGCTTGTAGATTATGATAAAGATAAAACAGAAGGGACAAAAATATTCTTAAAAATAAATGAAACTGTTATTGGTGCTATTAATTTAGCTGATACAATAAAAGAAGGAACAAAAGATGCTCTAGATAAATTAAAAGATCGAGACATAAAAGTTAGAATATTTACAGGTGATAACAGAAGAATTGCAAATAAAATTGCAGATGAACTTGAAGTAAAAAATGTAGAAGCAGAAATGTTACCAGCTGATAAATATAATGCATTAGAAAAAATATTAAAGAAATATAAAAATACAGATGGTAAAGTTGCATTTGTTGGAGATGGAATAAATGATTCTCCAGTGCTTGCATTAGCAGATGTAGGTATATCTATGGGAGGAGTTGGAGCAAATTCAGCTATAGAAGCATCGGATGTGGTTATTATGACTGATTCAATAGATAAAATAAATGAAGCAATTGAAATTTCAAAAAATACAAGTAAAATAATTAAAGAAAATTTAATATTTGCAATAGCTACTAAAATAGTAATATTGGTATTAAGTACAATTGGAATAGCAGGAATGTGGCAAGCAGTTTTTGCTGATGTAGGTGTAACATTAATTACAATTTTGAATACATTACGAATATTAAAATAAGGAGAACGCCACACGATTATAAAAAACGTGCGGCGTTTTTTTCAGTGCTGATTTGTGCGTTGATAACTTATCTACTATTGAAAAAGTCATCAGCGAATGCTGCAGCTTTGCAAGCTGCAAAAGCAAACAAATCAAAGAAAATAATTATTGCAATTATAATAATTGCCCAAATCATTTTTTTAAACCTCCTTTAAAAGTTTATGTAAATATTATAACATAAAAAAATACAATTGTAAATTTATTTTTTTATGTTATAATTATAAAGGTAATAAAATTATTTAAATTATTTATAAATAGACAAGAAGGTAGTAATATATGAAAAATAAAAAGAAAATTTTGAAAATAACATTTACAATATTATCAGTAGTTTTATTTGTTGGATTAATAATATACTTGTTACCAACAATGAAAGGAATAACAACTCCAGAAGGAAGAATAAAATTTCAGCAAAAATTAGATGGAATGGGTATAGGAAAATTCTGCGTACTATTAGCATTACAGTTTGCACAAATTTTATTAGTAGTACTTCCAGGTGAACCATTAGAAGTATTAGTAGGAATGTGTTATGGAACTGTTGGAGGGACTATATTTATACTAGCAACAGTATTTATCACAACAACATTAATTTTCTATTTAGTAAGAAAATACGGAAAATCATACATAGAGCAATTCTTTAAAAAAGAAAAAATTGAAAAAATTGAAAACAGTAAATTTTTTAAGGATTCAAAAAATATAGAATTAGTAATGATGATTTTATTTTTAATACCAGGAACACCAAAAGATTTACTAGTATATTTAGGAGGATTATTACCAATCAAACCGTGGAGGTTCATATTAATATCAACATTTGCAAGATTTCCATCAGTAATATCATCAACAATAGTTGGATCAAAAATAATGGATGGTAATGTAAAAATAATAGTGATGGTTTATGTAGCAACATTTATTTTAGCTGGTTTAATAATTTGGCTTGTAAATAAATTTGATAAAAATAAAGTTACAAAAGAAGCAATAAAGGTGATAAAATAAAGAAACTTTGCATAGAGCAAGGTTTTTTATTTTTTTATAAACATAAAAGAATGGATATAGTAAAGCTTTAAAAATATATGGCAATAGAAAAGAAAAAAATATTCAGAAAAATATTTATTTTTGCAATGCAGTATGATAGGATATAAATGTTAAAAAAAAAAAGTAATAAAATACAATAAATGGAGGTAGTAAATATGAAAGTTTCTATATTAGCATCAACAAATCCTGGATATAAATTAACAAAGGATGAAGCATTAAAGTTTGGAGGAAAGTCGGCGGGGATATGTTATATGCCAGATGATATAGAGGCTTTATTTTCTGAACCAGAAGAAAAAACAATAAGAAGAGCAAACATGACTTTAAATTCTGGTCATCACAGTGTATTTGACCATACTTCATATAATTTAGCATTAGAAGGAATTCCTAAAATTTTGGCAATGATATTAAACAATGAAGGTATGTATACAACATCAGAAAAATCAGCAAGATACACAAAAATGCAACCTTCAGAGCAAGAAAAAAATGTATATGAAAAATGGATAGAAATCTACAAAAAAGAGATTTCAAAAGTATATCCTCAAATAGAAGAAAAAAAGGTAAAAAAATTAGCACAAGAAAATGCTAGATATTTAATTAGTATTTTTACTCCAGCTACAACAATGGAATATACAGTAAGTTTAAGACAATTAAACTATATTGCACATTGGTTTGAAGACTACATAAAAAATGAAGATGATAACAAATTTAATAAAAAATTAAAACCATATATGAAAGAATTTTTAGACTGCATTTCAGATTTAATAATCCCAGAGCTAAATTCAGATGCAAAAATGCGTAAAATATCATTATTCGATGAAAGAAAAAGTCGTAAGGAAGAATTTGGAGAAAACTATTGCACAACATATGAAGGTACTTTCGCAGAGTTTGCACAAGCTCAAAGACATAGAACACTACAATATAAAATAAGACTTTTAGACGAAGTAAAATTTTATATACCAGAAATTATTGAAAATAATGAAGAGCTAAAAAAGATGTGGCTTGAAGATATGAACAGTTTAGCAGACTTATATCCACAAGGAATGCTTATTCAAATAAATGAAAGAGGAACAGCAGAAAATTTTATTTTAAAATGTAAAGAAAGAGTTTGTGGTTGTGCTCAACTAGAAATAATGAAACAAACTTATGAAATTTTAAATAAATATATAGAAAATACTAAAGAAACAAACGAAGAAATTTATAATTATTTATTACCATATGCAAAAGGAGCAAGATGTACATATCCTGGATTCAAATGTACAAATGTATGTATGTGGGGCGCAAAAAATGCATTAACAAGAAAAATTTAAAAGAAGGAATTTTTTATGGAAGACATTTTAAATAACATCACAAATCCAAAAGATTTAAAAAAATTAAATTATGAAGATAAAAAAGAACTAGCTGAAGAAATAAGGTCATATATTATAGATGTTGTATCGAAAAATGGTGGACATTTGGCTTCAAATTTAGGAGTAGTAGAGCTAACAATAGCATTGCACAGTATATTTGATACTCCAAAAGATAAAATTATTTGGGATGTAGGTCATCAAACCTATGTACACAAAATTTTAACTGGAAGAAAAAATCAAATGAAAACCTTAAGAAGGCTTGATGGAATTTCAGGTTTCCCTAAAACAACAGAATCAGAATATGATTGTTTTAATACAGGACATAGTAGTACATCAATTTCTGCTGCATTAGGTATGGCTAGAGCAAGAGATATTTTAAATGAAAATTACAAGGTCATTGCTGTTATTGGAGATGGAGCTTTAACTGGCGGAATGGCTGAAGAGGCATTAAATGATGCTGGGGCAAGTAAATCTAATATTATAGTTGTATTAAATGATAATGAAATGAGTATATCAAAAAATGTTGGGGGAATTTCATTATTATTAGGTAAAATGAGAACAAAAAATGTATATACAAAAGCAAATGAAAAAGTAAGAATTAGAATGGGGAATATTCCTAAAGTTGGAAATAAAATAGTAAAATTAACATCAAGAATAAAAAATAGTATTAAGCAAATTTTCATATCTAAAATGTATTTTGAAGATATAGGATATACATATTTGGGACCTGTAGATGGAAATGATATTGAGGCTGTTGAAGAAATTTTAGAGCAAAGCAAAAAATGTAAAGGACCAGTTTTAGTACATGTTGTTACTAAAAAAGGAAAAGGATATAAACTTGCAGAAAAAAATCCATCAAAATTTCATGGAACAGCACCATTTGATAAAAAAACAGGTGAGGTTTTAAAAGCAAAAAGTAAAGATTATTCAAAAGTATTTGGAGAGAAACTGGTAGAAATTGCAAAAAACGATAATAGAATTGTAGCAATTACAGCAGCTATGGCTGATGGAACAGGATTATCAGAATTTAAAAAGAAATATCCAAAAAGATTTTTTGATGTTGGAATTGCAGAGCAACACGCCATAGGTATGGCTGCCGGAATGGCAAAAAGTGGATTAATTCCAGTTGTTCCAATATATTCGTCATTTTATCAAAGAGCTTATGACCAGGTAATTCATGATGTTTGTATGCAAAACTTACATGTAATAATGTGTGCAGATAGAGCTGGAATTGTTGGAAATGATGGTGAAACACATCAAGGACTATTAGATATGGCATCTTTTTCAATTGTGCCTAATATGACAATTATGGCTCCAAAAGATTTTAAGGAGCTTGAACAAATGATAGATTTCGCAGTAAATTTTAATGGACCAATTTTAATTAGATATCCACGAGGTGGAGAAGGAAAAGTGAAGTTTAAATGCAATGAAAAAATTGTATTAGGAGAATCAGAGCTATTAAAAGAAGGTTCAGATGTAACAATAATTGCTATTGGAAAAATGGTTGAAAAGGCAGCAGAGGTTGCAGATGAATTTTCAAAAATTGGAGTTGATGCTGAAATTATTAATGCTCGATTTTTAAAACCATTTGATGAAAATAAAATAATAGAATCAATAGAAAAAACAAAAAATGTTATAACAATAGAAGATGGTTTTATAAAAGGTGGATTAGCAACTACAGTAAATGAATTAATTGCGAAAAATGGTATTATAGATGTAAATATAAAAAATTGCGGATATGATGATGAGTTTGTAAAACAAGGTAGTGTTCAAGAGCTTGAGCAAATTAATGGTTTAGATTGCAATAGTATTGTTGCTTCCTGGGTAAAAAACGAAAATATTGTAAATGAGGTATTACATGGATAAACATTTAATTTTAGAAAAATATAGAAATTCAGAAGAAAAATTATTAATCTCTAAATTATTTGATAAAATTGAAATGGTTAATAAAAGTAATAAAATTGAGACTACAGATTTTTTAAACGGACACGAACAGAATATTTTAAAAAATGTTCTTAATATAATTAAATTTGAAAATTATGTTTTTTCTGGTGGCATTGATAATTTAGATAGAAAAACAGTTGTTATATATCCAGAAAAAATGAAGATAATTTTTGAACAAAATAATTTTAAATATGATACTGTATTTTCTGTTTTTAGAATTAAATTAAGTAAGGAAGATATTGGAAAATTTAATCATAGAGTGTATTTAGGAGGACTAATAAAACTTGGAATTAGTAGAACTAAAATTGGTGACATAATTGCATATGATGATGGTGCTGATATTATTGTAAAAAAGGAGCTTGAAAAATTTATTTATACAAACATAAAATCTCTAAATAGATTTTGCGGATGTGATGTTTGCCTTATTAAATTGAATGAAATAAAATCTGTTGAAAAAAAGTTTATAGACATTAAGATTGTTGCCTCATCGCTTCGTTTAGATAATATTATTGCTGACTTGGCAAAAACATCTAGAAGTAAAGCTATTGATATTTTGGAACAAGAGCGAGTTTTGGTTAATTATGAGCTTGAGAGCAAGGCAACTAAGTTGATTAAAGAAAAAGATATTATAACTATTAGAGGAAAAGGCAAGTTTATTATTGATGAAATTGCTGGTAGTACTAAAAAAGGTAACTATGTGATTTTTGTGAAAAAATTTGCTTAAGAATATACAAAGATATAAATTAACATAAATATTAAAGCTGATTTTTTTAGTTTTAATTTGAAAATTTAGAAACTATATGAAAAATAGTATTTTTGAAGGGAGAATTGAATATGGCAATAGTTATTGATGGAAAGAGTTTAGCTAAAAAGATTAGAGAAGGTCTTAAGGATGATGTTGCAAAACTTAAAAAGAAGGGAATTATTCCTAAACTTGCTGTTATTATGGTTGGCGATGATAAGGCTTCTAAAGTATATGTTAAAAATAAAAGTAAAGCATGTGAGGAGATCGGCATTGAGTATGAGGAATTTTTAAGAAATTCTGATATTACAATGGACGAACTTTTGAGTTTGATTGACGAATTGAATGCTAGAGATGATATTCACGGTATTTTATTGCAAAGCCCTATTCCAAAACACTTGGATATAAATAAAGCTTTTAATAGAATTGATTATAGAAAAGATGTGGATGGATTTAATCCTGTAAATGTTGGTAAATTAGTAATTGGAGAAGATTGCTTTATATCATGTACACCTTTTGGGGTTATGAAAATGTTAGAAGAATATGGTATTGAAATTGAAGGGAAAAATGCTGTAGTTGTTGGAAGAAGCAATATAGTAGGAAAACCACTAGCACAATGTTTGTTAGCAAAAAATGCTACTGTAACAATATGTCATTCAAGAACAAAAAATATACATCAAATAACAAATAATGCAGATATTCTAGTAGCAGCTCTTGGAAAACCTAAGTATATAAAAGATACAATGGTAAAAGAAGGTGCAATTGTAATAGATGTTGGTATAAATAGAACAGAAGATGGCAAATTAGTAGGAGATGTAGACTTTGAATCAGTAAGTAAAAAAGCTTCATACATAACACCAGTACCAGGAGGAGTAGGTCCAATGACAATAGCAATGCTAATGACTAATTTAGTAAAAGCAGCAAAAAATCTGGGACGGAGAAAAAAATTAAAGTTGTCATAAAAAGTAAAAAATGAAAAGAGTAAAAATTCACAGTTTTAGAATATTGTGAATTTTTTATATTTATATTAACTATTATTTAAGAAACTATTGACGAAACACCCAAATGATGATATTAATAATGAGCATGGAAATTTGGCAAGATTCAAAAAAGTTTTATTCAAAAAGTTTAAAATTCTAAGTGTAAATTCATACACAAAAAAATTCAAAATAATTGAATAACAAAAACAAATATGTTAAAATGGAGGCGATAAATGAGTAATTTAA